>Ga0315339_1000267_pt1 | contig 76480 bp, 59 predicted proteins | sample ASW17metaG_FD_204514 | JGI IMG/M metagenome (GOLD analysis project Ga0315339, IMG submission 204514) | Ammonia-oxidizing marine archaeal communities from Pacific Ocean, United States - ASW #17 | ecosystem: Environmental > Aquatic > Marine > Oceanic | place: USA: California | collected 2016-12-05 | reverse complement strand
AATGAACTTCTGTAGCATATCCATTTCCCTGGAGCTGTTTTTTTAGACGATTAGCATTGTCAAATTTACCGAAAGCTCCCACCTGAACTACCCATGGTTTTGGAATAATTTTGGGGACAATAATATTCCGTGCAGCTTTAAAAAACTTAATTCGACTGCTTGTCGTACCCGGATCCAATCGTACCAATTTGGCATCGCGGGCAGAAATGTCTAAACCATCAATTCCATATTGCTTATAATTAAGACTTGGGTATAATTGTTTCATCACCCTCAATGTTGACTTTGCTGATTTCTCTTCCCCTGTTGCAAGAAAGGCATTTACCATTATGTCCAATGCCCTTTGATGGTGATCTCCCTGAGGATATTTCGATAATACTGATTTGAACTGAACGCTGGCTTGAGAGTATAACCCTCGGGAAAATAAGTATTCTCCAATCTTCATGGCAGATTTGGATGCATAATCTGATTCGGGAAAGTTCTCAATCAAGTTCTTGAATTGGACCAATGAACCATCACCATTTTCATTGATCATGGCCTGGAGAAAATAGACACCGGCCTCATCGGGATATCGATTCAATAATTCTGGAAGTGCTTCCCTAACTTCATCCATTCTACCCTTTTCAAGAAGGATTAAATATAAATCTATATTTTGGGCGGATAAATGCCATCCCCAGAGAACAGCTATCAGAATAAATCCACGTTTCTTCATTTCTCATCTTTACGGATTAGTAATTGAATTATGTCATCGATTTGATTTGATAATTCATGGGGTTTGGAGACATGAAGGGACAACTTTAACCGCATTAACCGAGCATGGATAGAACCATCATTTTTATTCAGAGCGTCTTCAACAAGCGTCAGAGCATTGCTATGTTCCCCTTTCTCTTCCAGGACATTGGCTAATTTTGCTAACGCATTTAAATTAGCGGGATCTTCATCAAGAATGCGTTCATAAAACTTTTCCACTTCACTGAAACGCCCAAGGTCGAACAATGCCGATTCAATTTTAGAATACACTTGTCGTCCTTCATCTGGGTTAAGTAATGCAAATTTCTCCCAATTTTCGATGGCCTTCAACAAGTCTCTATTCTCAGCAAATAAATTACCCAACCTTAAATAGGGTAATCCGAATTCCGGCGCCGTTTTTACAGCTTTATTAAATTGCGCTTCCGCTTCCTTTTGTTGACCTTTTTCTAATTTATCCATCCCCTGATACACCAAAAACCGTGCAATTTGATTTGGATCCTGAGAGTGCTTCAACTTTTGAATTGATTTAGTGATTTGTGTCGCCTGATCCCAGTTGCGCTGGTTTTCATAAATATCAAGTAAAAATTCGTTAGCCCATAAATTTTTTCGATCCAGTTTTAATACCAATTCAGCCTCACGCTTCGCTTTATTCAAATGTCCAATTTGCTTAAAGTCAAGGGCCAGTGATTGATGAATATCACGACTTATATCATTATTCAGATTAGGTCTTACGGTAAGGGATTGATGAATCTTCACCGCTGCTTGGGCATTGCCTTCTTCTCTTAAAATATCTCCCATTTGGAGATAAGCATCAATATGATTTGTATCCTGTTTAACCACATCTCGTAAGTGCTTTAGAGCCGTGCGTGTATCTCCTCTAACCATGGCATTCAAAGCATGGGTATATATGGACTCCGTACGCTTTTGTTTTTTGGGCCTGTAAAAATAAAAAGTAAATCCCCCCGCTGTAATAAGCAAAAGGATTATCGGTAAAAACCAGTTCAATGAATGTCTTCTCCCTCATCCGTGTCATATATACCCTCATCGATGGCTACATTTCGAAGATCGTTCAGTTCATCAGATAGTCGTCTATTTTTAGTTTTTAATGAACGAATTTCTGTTTTAGCAGATAGAATATTGGTTACGGCAACACCATAACCGATTAAAATGCCAACCGATAGGGCCCCAAGCATTATCATTGCTACTTGGACATTTTCATATTGAGCAAAAACCAAATTCACCGAAACCACTTTGGTATTTTGCATTAAAAAGACCAAAACCAGTATGAGTACCACCAACCCAGCAAATATTTTAACCAGTTTCATCAGGCTGCCTCCATTTCTTGAATTTGAACAATTTCCCCATGCAATGTAATTCCGCGAGCATCCATAATTTTCACAGGAATTAAATCTTTAATTTTGGCATTCTCTTTATTAAAAACCACCCACTTGTTTGCATCTGTCCGGCCAGCCCATTGTTTTTTAGACCGTTTACTTTCTTTTTCCACCAATACCATTTCCACCCGTCCGACTATTGCTTTATTTCGAAATAATGTGTGCTTCTGTTGCATTTCTATCAGGCGTTCCAAGCGGTGCTGCTTTTCATCCTCCGGCACGTGATCATCAAATTCTGTTGCTTTCGTCCCCGGTCGTGATGAATATTTAAAGGTAAATGCTGAATCAAATTTAACCACTTCCATCACATCCATAGTTTCCTGGAATTCAAGTTCATTTTCACCGGGGAACCCCACAATAATATCTGTTGAAATTCCTACATTTGGCAGCGTATTTCGAATTTGGTTCACCCGGGCTAAAAATTGATCTTTCGTGTACGTACGGTTCATACGATTGAGCACTTCATCATTCCCGGCCTGCAAGGGTAGATGAACATAATTACAAATATTATCATATTTGGCCATGACATTTAAAACGTCTTGCGTCATATCTTCAGGATGGGGTGACGTATACCGAATGCGTTTTAATCCCGGAATTTGGGCGACAGCATCCAATAATTCATGAAATTTTTGACCTTCATGATGATAAGAATTTACATTTTGTCCCAGGAGTGTCACTTCAATAAATCCATCAGAAACCGCCTGGGCTGCCTCTTGAACTATACCTTCAACACTCCGGGATCGTTCTCTACCGCGAGTGAATGGTACAATACAAAATGTACAAAACTTATCACATCCCCGCATGATAGAGATCCAAGCATTGATTCCTTTATTTCGGCTTGGAAACATATCATCATATACTTCAAAACGAGAAAGTTTAGTATCCACTAAATGGGATGATTCATTTGATCGTTCCCGTATCATTTCTGGTAATCGGCGATATGAATCTGGGCCCAAAACTATATCAACAAATGGTTTTGACTCCAATATATCCTCTTTCAGGTTTTGGGCCATACAACCCAATACGCCAATAATTGTTTTGGGATTTTTCCGTTTAATCTGGTGATAATACCCTAAACGTGAGTGCACTTTATCCTCTGCGTGTTCCCGAATAGCACAGGTATTCACAAAAATTGCATCTGCGGTATGAATATCCTTAGTTTCTGAAAATCCCTCCCGGGTGAGAAGGCCAGAGACCAGTTCAGAATCAGCCACATTCATTTGACAGCCATATGTTTCGATGAAGTAAGATTTACTCATGGTATTGACTTGAAAATTACTGTGAGAGATATAGAGGAAAAAAGGCTTACTTCAGGTAGCCGGAGAAAAAATAATCCATGGGATTTTGGGGGACGCCATATTGATGGACTTCATAATGAAGATGAGGCCCGGCAGATCGACCGGAATTGCCAGACATGGCAATCAAGTCCCCTCGCTGCAATTGCTGTCCCTCCTTAACTTTTATTTTTGATAAATGAGCATAAATTGTTCGATATCCATTTCCATGATCAATTTTAATGACATTCCCAAAACCACCCTGATTCCCTGCAAACTTCACTTTACCTTCTGCTGGGGAGTAAATTTTAGTGCCTGTATTTATTGCAAAATCCAAACCGTAATGAAATCGAACTTTCCCATTAAATGGATCTTCACGATATCCAAATCCGGATCCCATATAACCTTCTTGAACCGGACGAATGGATGGAACAATTTTTAAATTATCAGAATGATCACGCACAGAGTTGAACATCGAATTATAACTTTCCAATTCCAGTTTAACTTTTCTTGATAAAGCATCTACATCCATTTCAATTTCTGAAATGAGGGAAGTCACATGGGGAGCAATTCCATCCAAATCTACATTTTTAATTTTAGTACCACCGATGCCCATTTTACGAACATCTTGATCTATCTGAGGTAATCCCGCATAAGTTCTGATGGCCAAATCCTTTTTTTCTATAATGCCCACTTGTCCGGATACATCTTCAAGTTGGGTCTGCAAATCAACCAATGTTTGTGTCAAATTTTGATAATTCGCCTGAAGATCCTTCAATTTTGTTTTGTATAAAATCTCCGTAAGGGCATCGGCACTGAGAAATAGTGCGATAGAAATAAATATGATAGCTATTCCTGAAACCGTCAATAACTTTTGACGGGAAAAATGGAAGCGCTGCATACCCGAATCGCGTTCGGATACAATGATATAATTATGATATTTATTAGATTTTTTCTTTTGACGAAACATGGTTTATCCGTCCTACTGAGTCACGTAATTTACAACAATGAACATCATTCTTCAATATGGATCATTTCAGGTATCTTTGGATTAAATGAGAACGTGTATTATGCCTGAGTTTTTGCAATCCTTTGATTTTAATCTGCCGAATTCTTTCACCCGATTTTGCACGCTAGGCCAGACGAACTTCTTCCTCATTTGAAAGAGGTTCCAAATCCTTGATTTCCTTTAAATATTGGATGAGTGCTGTTTTTTGTTTAGATGAGGCGGGGATAGAGGGAGACAATGACTTTATTCTTATTCAGGGTTTTCTGATGATGCAGAACCATTGTCCATATCCATTTTTTCATCGGTTGAACTTTCTATTAATTCTTCCTTAGAAACATCGCTATCCTGAATATTATATTCCTCTTTTATTCGATTAATTTCATTTTCCCTTTCCAAAACGTCATTAGAAATAACATTAATTCTTTCTACATGAATAAAAAATTCTGAATTCCCGGTAAAATTCACCATATTATCATCCTTCGCCTGCTCGTAAACCAATTTCCCTAGCGCTTCTTTTTCCCTGGAAATTTCCCGTTTGAGCTGGTGAATATCCAGTTTGATTTTGCTTATTTTGGTTAATTCTTCTGTTTTTGCAACGGCTACCTTGCTCACTTCTTCTGCTTTTTCAACAGCAGCAGTACCCCATTCTTTCATATTATCTTTTAAGTCATCCCATAATTTGGACATAATCTTCTCGCTTTTGTGTTAAAATAGTGTTGGAATTTGAATGATTAATCTTTTTTCAGCAACATATTTGCAATATAAAATATACCGGAACCAATAATCAATGCGTTGAGTTCCAACATGACATTATTTTCACGGATGCCCCAGACGAGTCCAGACAGTAAAATAACCATAGAGACTACCTGAATACTTCTAAGTAGGGCGTACTTCATATCGATATCGGAGATTTATCCAACGCAGTATATTTTTAAAGTTCCAAGCATATGCATCCGCTAATATAGATAGTGGATTCGATTTTTCTGAAAGTTTTATTGCTAATCCAGCCATTCGTTTATCACTCAATTGTTCATACATAATACGGTTAACAAAAGAAAGACGCCGTTTTTGGTTCAATTCTTTTACAATTATCTGCGATTCATTCTTTTTTCCGGTAATGGATAGTGCTGCCGCCTGGCCAGACATCATGGACATCCGGATTCCAAATCCGAATAAATAATCCTGATATCCACCTGCTTCACCAATTTTATATGGCGGAAACATGGCACCAAAAGGCAGAGAAAAACTGCCGCGACTTCCAAAGGGAATTTCGTTCGGCACCGATATTCCTATCTCATTAAAATATGCCCGTGCGTTTTGGAGAAAATTAACCACAATATTTTTCGGTTTTTTGAATGCCGTAGCTAAGGTTCCGTTACCATTGATAATGATAAGGTACGCATACCCTTTTGGCGCAAATTGGCTGCCTAAAAGTAAATGAACCTGATTTTTTAATGTTGTTTTAAAGTTTATTCCACGAATATATGCTGCTGCTTTTCTCGAGCCTGTTGCGATTATATGACAAGTCTCCGGAGCTTTTTTACCTAATTCAAACCGAACTCCAATTTCTTTGCATTGACGGTATAATTGATAATCCAAATCATTAATACCGCTCCCCCGTTTTACCATATAAAAAAATGGCTGGTTATTTTGGATGGTAATTGGTTTCCCAAATAGCGTATGGACGAAAAATCGAGAAATCGGGTAAGTTGTTAAATCATTAAATTTAAACGCCGATTGTTTAAAAAATGTCGGCACGTTTCTGGAAAAAATCCAATTGTCTAATCCTTCATAATCTCCGTGACGCCCTGCCCCCACTTTGCTTTCTTTTTCAAATATGACAGGATCAAAGCCTTCTTTTTTTAATTGAATCGCTGCCGTTAAACCTGCCACGCCTCCTCCGGCGATTTGAATTGATTTATGTGATGAGACTACCACTGAAAATCAGCAATGCCACTGCTGAACCGAAATAATTTCCGGCAAGTCTTCTAAATCATTTAATATATCTTCCGTCACAGGATTATCCACCCGAATCACGGCAAATGCTTCACCATCGTTCATTTCCCGACTTAACAAATATGCACCAATATTCACATTTGCTTTTCCCAACATGGTACCCACTTTTCCTATGACGCCGGGAACATCTTTATTTCGGGCAAAAAGCATGGTACCGTAAGGTGTCACGTCGAATTCATATCCCAGTATATTTACCAGCCTGATTTGGTTCCCCTCAAAAACGCTCCCATGGATTTCTGTACAATCTGTTTCTCCTGTAACCTGTGTTCGAATCAAATTGGTATATGAACCACAATCAGACGTATAGCTATGTTCTATTCCAATGCCCAATTCAATGGCAAGCGTTTCTGCATTAATATAGTTAACGCGATCAGGAATTCGGTCATTGAGCAAGCCTTTTAAAAATGCCAATGCCGCTGGCTTCGCTTCATCCATGGTGCCGGCGCATTCCACGTGGACTTTTTTTATTGCCCTTGGATTTAGCTGTCCTTGAAGTTTTCCCATGGTTTCTGCCAAATCCAGATTAATTTGAATTTCTTTCAGTTTTGCTAAATCAGAAATTGGCATATTCAATGCGTTATTTAATTTTTCATGAATTAAATAATCCCGAACTTGTTCACATACGGCCATGCTCACCCCTTCTTTGGCTTCCTGCGTGGACGCACCCAAATGAGGAGTTAATACAATATTCGGTGCCTTCACCAGTGGATTGGACGTCTCTATCGGTTCCGAGGTAAAAACATCAATGGCAGCACCACCGATTTTTCCTTCGGTCAATGCTTTTGCCAAATCGGTCTCATTGATAATACCGCCGCGTGCCACATTGATAATTCTTGCTGTTTTTTTCATGGATGAAAGACGATCATAATCAAAAAGGTCTCGCGTACCATCTGTTAATGGTACATGGACGGTAATAAAGTCCGATCGTGTTGTTAATATATCCAAATCAACAATGTTAACTTCATCAGGGTTAAACATATCCTGATTCATGTAGGTGTCATAACCAAGAATTTTCATACCAAAGGATCGGCATCGGCTCATGACTTCCCGACCAATTTTACCCATGCCCACAATGCCCAATATTTTATTACGAAGCTCCGTTCCAACCAAGGCATGTCTATTCCATTCACCACTTTTCATACCCCTATCTCCAACAGAAATATTCCGGGAAAGTGTCAGCATCATAGCCACTGTGTGTTCGGCTGCGGATATGGTATTGACATCTGGTGTATTCATGACCACAATCCCTCGGCGGGTGGCAGCGGGGATATCAATATTATCCACTCCCACACCGGCGCGGCCAATGGCTTGGAGATTTTCAGCCGATGCAATCATATCTTCCGTAATTTTTGTTCCGCTGCGGATAATCCAACCATGCACGTCCTTGCATGCGTCAGCTTTTTCTTCCGGTGTACCCTTTGGTAGGTTAACCACTTCAAATTTGGCTTCATTCAAAACGGCCATGCCGCTTTCAGTAATCGGATCTGATACAAGAATTTTCATCACTTTATTTAATATCTTTTAATAATGGATTTATAATATGAATCTATCATAGAGTTTTTGATTGTAAACATGGTTTTAAACCACTGAATTATTGTCCCTAATTTGGGCGGGTTTACGGTCTCAGTATTTTGTTCGGGCGGACCTACGTGTCCGCCCTGAATAACTTTCTTGGGTTTGGCATGATGACAAATACATCTAACTTGCTGGACGGGAATTTGTTAGCAAGCTCCTTCCACCATTTTTCAATTGATTTTTGTACTGGTTCTTTGTCAAATAATATTTTTCTATTTTGTGTGCATGCCGTGATAAAATATCCACCCGCACTAGCATAGTGCCAATGTTTTAACCGTATAGACTGACGATTTGGTAATTCATTCGTTCCTTATCCTTATTTTATGATTGCTCCGACCGAATGAGGTTGAGTGCAGAGCCGGCTTTAAACCAGGAGATTTGTGCTTCATTATAGGTATGGTTGCATTCAATGGTATCCGTTGAACCGTCGCCATGCGCGACAGATAAATTGAGTGTTTTTCCCGGTGAAAACTGCTCCAAATCCACAAAATCAAAAGTGTCATCTTCCTGTATTAAATCATAATCACTTTTGTTTGAAAAAGTCAAACCCAACATGCCCTGCTTTTTTAAATTTGTTTCATGTATTCTGGCAAAGGAATGGACCAATACAACTTTTACATCGAGGAATCGTGGTTCCATAGCTGCATGCTCTCGGGACGAACCTTCACCATAGTTTTCATCACCCACTACAATGGTCGGCACCTGCTTAATTTTATAATCTCTTTGAACATCGGGCACTGTACCGTATTCTCCCGATAATTGGTTTTTGACAGCATTGGTTTTTTCATTAAAATAATTCACAGCTCCTGTGAGCATATTATTGGAAATGTTATCCAAGTGTCCTCGAAACCGTAACCAGGGTCCCGCCATGGAAATATGATCTGTAGTACACTTTCCTTTGGCTTTGATGAGCAATTTCATGCCAGTAATATTTTGTCCGTCCCAGGGTTCAAATGGCGTTAATAGTTGGAGCCGTTCCGAATTAGTATTCACCACCACTTCAATAGTTGAGCCATCTACTGCGGGAGCCTGATATCCTAAATCCTCCACTTCAAATCCTTTGGCGGGCAAATCATCCCCGGTGGGAATTTCTAATTTTACTGCTTCACCCTTTTCATTTTTTAGCGTATCCGTAATGGGATTAAAAGTCAAATCACCTGCAATCGCTATAGCAGTGACTAATTCAGGGGAACCCACAAATGCATGGGTGTTGGGATTTCCATCAGCCCGTTTGGCAAAATTTCGATTAAAAGAATGTACAATTGTATTTTTTTCTTCTGCATCTGCACCTTGCCTGGCCCATTGGCCGATACAAGGTCCACAGGCATTGGCAAATACGCTGGCACCCAGCGCCTCAAATGTATTAATAAACCCATCCCGCTCGATGGTATATCGTACTTGTTCAGAACCGGGCGTAATCGTGAATTTGGCCTTCGTTTTTAATCCATGGTCCACCGCCTGTTTTGCAATGGATGCAGAACGTGATATATCTTCGTATGAAGAATTGGTGCAGGAACCGATCAAACCCACTTTTACCTCTGTGGGCCAGTTGTTTTCTGTCGCTACTTTCGCCATTTGAGAAATTGGTGTGGCGCGATCCGGTGTGAAAGGTCCATTTAAGTGGGGTTCTAATTCAGATAAATTAATTTCCACTACTTGATCAAAATATTTCTCCGGATTGGTATATACTTCATCGTCGGCTCTTAAATGTTCTGCAATATTATTGGCAAGTTCAGCCACGTCTGATCGACCCGTTGCACGGAGGTACTTTGCCATATGTTCATCATAACCAAACATGGATGTCGTTGCTCCTATTTCTGCCCCCATATTGCAAATGGTCCCTTTACCCGTGCAGGACATTTTATCAGCACCTTCCCCGAAATATTCTACAATGGCATCGGTGCCGCCTTTTACCGTGAGGATACCGGCCACTTTTAAAATCACATCCTTGGCAGATGTCCAGCCACTTAATTCCCCTGTTAATTTTATTCCGATCAATTTGGGAAATTTTAATTCCCAGGGAAGGCCCGCCATCACATCTACCGCATCGGCACCCCCAACCCCAATGGCCACCATACCCAGACCACCGGCATTTACGGTGTGACTATCCGTACCGATCATCATTCCACCGGGGAATGCATAATTTTCTAAAACAACCTGATGGATAATTCCGGCACCGGGTTTCCAAAAACCAACACCATACTTATTGGAAACCGATTCCAGGAAGTCATAGACTTCACGATTGATATCTTTGGCCACGTCTAAATCTGTATCTGCACCTATTTTGGCTTGGATCAAATGGTCACAATGGACTGTGGAGGGCACAGCTACTTTATCTTTCCCTGCCATCATGAATTGGAGCAATGCCATCTGCGCAGTGGCATCCTGCATGGCCACGCGATCCGGATCGAAATCAACATAAGATGTACCCCGATTGTGCACTTCTGTGGCATCCCCTTGAGATAAATGACTGTATAAAACTTTTTCTGCCAGAGTCAGTGGCCTGCCAACGACTTTTCTTGCTGCAACTACCCGTACCGGAATGAGGTCATAAATGGCTTTAATCATATTGAGGTCAAACACTGAAAATCCTTTCAAATGGATTGAATCATTACAAAAATTTAGAAATTTATTAAGAAAAAGAGTGTGAAATTACAATGTACCACCCTCGGAAACAATTTCAATACATGATATAAAATTGGAATTATAAAAAAATATTCATGAAAATGACTTCTATTACTACCTCCTCATTTCCCTAAATTTTATACTCATGAATCGCTATATTAAATTGCTATTCCTCATTTTCGTCTCTACAATTCTCATGGCAGAAACAAAGGTGATAATCCTTTCTTCTTCGGAAGAAAGATTAGTCATCCAATTGACATGTGATCTTGAAACGCCGGAAGACCTTGCACCCATTGATCTCCTCATTGGTTTTCCCAACACCGCCTTACCTCAAATATCAACCCAAACAGAACAAACCTCTAACCATTTTTTTAATGATATCCGCTTTCATAAAACGGAATGGATCCACCACCAGCAAGTGAATGGTCTTCAAACGGGGACGCTGCGAATTAGTCCTCAGTCAGGCGAAAAGGATTATCATACCATCCAGACAATTACGATTCATTTGAATGGCAGGGGCAATCAAAAATCAAGAATAACTCCAAATCAACAAAACCTTCTATCTCCAAAAATTGCCAATTGGACTGTAGCAAAGAACTGGATCAAACCGCGAAAACATTCATTAGCTAAAATTCAAAAACTTCCGGATGGTCATTGGATTCAAATGATTCTTCGAAAAGATGGTATATATAAAATATCGGGTGAGGAGTTGCTTAAACATATTTCATCATCTAATGATTTTGACCCACGAAGTATCATGCTGTTTACAGGGTCCGCTTTTGGGCGGGATCTGACCTATGATCTGACGCAAAAAATATCATCCGACGTGACCATCCCGGAGAATCTGTTGGAGTTACCTATTTCTATCCAGGGGGAATCAGATGGAAATTTGGGGAATAATGATATTCTTTATTTTTACGGACGGGGGCCCAGTGGGTTTGACCAGGATATTGATAAGATTCATTGGCATCAAAACCTTTATTTTACAGAATCCACCTATTGGCTCCTAATTCCATCCAATACATCTTTAAGAGGGAAACGGGTCGAAACAGGTAATATTGTTTCTGATGGACCTTTGGATGTGGCCTATGGGGTCTCCTACCTCCATTTTGAGACAGATCTTGTCAATCCACAGAAATCGGGCTTGGCCTGGGGGAATACCTTGATTCGGCAAGGGGGATCATTTTCACAAACAGTTGCGTTGGTTCAACCAGTTTTGTCTGCAACTGCCAGTGGCTCTTTTGGATTGATTGGAAATGAATCAGTTTCAACACGCTATGATAATACAAAACATGAAGCAAAACTCACACTGAATTCTCTGGAATTGAAATCGATAAACTGGTCCAACCTCGGGTTAAAATCAGGTAATTTCTCTATTCCCGCTGGTGCACTTTCACATGGATCCCAATCCTTTCAAATCGAAAACAATTCTGATAACCCAAACTCGGAACCATACTTTGATTTTTTAACTTTGTCCTATATTCGGCAATTGACCTATGCAGACCCCTTCGAATTTTTCTCATCCGTGGTAGATAATGACATGACTTTCAATATTTCTGGTCCAAATCTGAAAGTGTGGAATATTACCAATTCTGCCCACCCAGAGAATGTACCTATAACCAATCAGAATGATGAAACTCGGATGCGTGTAACGCTCCCGGTAGATACGTTACAGCGGTTTTACGTGTTCAATGTGGATGACGTGCCAACCGTTCCCGTTATTGCACCTTATGGTCCCGGTGATTGGGATTGGATTCGAAACACCACTTTGGGTGCAGATCATTTAATTGTAGGACCTCAAAATTTTTCATCACCGTCTACCCCTTTATTGGACCATCGCGGAAATTCATTATATGTGAATTTAAAATCGATATATCGTGAATTTTCCAGCGCTAATGAGGATCCTGTTGCCATTCGCCACTTTTTACAATGGACACAGGAAAATTGGTCGCAAAAGCCCTCAACCGTCCTTTTTATGGGAGATGCAGATTATGATTACCGAAATATCACAGGTCAATCAAAAATACAAGTACCCACCATCGAAGTGGGGACGAATTATTCTCACGCTACGGACGATCGAATGGTGTCTTTCAATGGGGTCATCCCGGAAATGGCAACGGGTCGATTCCCAGGTCGAACCCCGGAAGAAGTCTCTGACTTTGTGGAAAAGACCATCGCATTTGAAACGGCCATGCCCGATGGATTGTGGAAACAACACATTACGCTGGTGGCCGATGATCCCGCCCGACCGGAAAGAGAACCCTATGAATTATCCATTGGCAAAAGTCATACACTCAATTCTGAACGCCTGACAAAAACTATCCCCGGTTTTATGGAAATAAAAAAACTGTATATGGTGGATTATCCGGAAGTCAGTGACGGCTCAGCTTTTGGGGTAATCAAACCGGCGGCAACCCAAGCATTGTTTGATCAAATTACGTCTGGCACCGCAATCATTAATTTCATTGGTCATGGAAACCCAACCCAATGGGCACAGGAAAAAATGCTCATCCTGAATGAAGAAAGAAACGATATCCAATTCATGCATGCTGAAATGAAGCTTCCCCTCTGGATTGCAGGCACATGCAATTGGGGGCATTTCGACCAAATTGGATCAGAATCATTCGCTGAGGAATTAATACGAACACCCATGGATGCTGCAGCTGCTGTGATTACAACCACGCGGGGTATTACCGTATCCAGCAATATTCAATATTTAGAAAAAGTTTTTTCAGCTTTTTTCCCTGATAATGGCGTCACGTATGCTACGTTGGGAATGGTGCTCCAATCGGTTAAAACCGGTGGCGCTGATGGTGAACTATTCCATCTATTTGGAGATCCAGCCATGAAATTACCCATTCCATCTCAAATTGTGAAAGATGCATCCGTAACACCGGACACACTGGCCACTTTGGAGGTAGGTACATTAAGTGGCACCAGCCCATTTACCGAAGGGGAGGGATATTTGGTTTTTGAAGATGGTCCCACTTCCTTTACCCAATCGTTTAACTTTGCATCCCGGAAAGAGGAAATTACCTATATGAAATCGGGTCCGACCCTTTTCCGCGGATCCTTTACTTTTGATGCCGCAAGTCTTTCTCCCCAATTTCGAGTTCCCAAAGATATCACCTATTCACAACAGCCCGCCAAAGTCCGGTTTGCTATTACATCCGGTTCCGGTGAAGAAGCGACTGGCGCTGTGACCAATATTCAATTAACCCTCGGCACGCCTTCGAATGATACAGATGGTCCCATCATAACGTTTGAAACGGGATCAGGAAGAATGCTCCGAAATGGGGATCACCTTCCATCAGGTGAAAAATTAATTGTCCGTCTTTCTGATCCACTTGGAATCAACCTCACAGGTGAAAAGGGACATGAACTTTACTTGGTACGTCCTGATTTGGACGAATCATCTCTGGCCATAGATCAATTTATTTATGACGTGAACAGTTTGAATACCGGAACTATCCAATATAAAATTCCTGACGATTTGGACCAATTATCCTTAGGTGTGAGCGCATGGGACAATGCCAATAATCCAACGGAGACGGGAATTAGTTTAACCCTGTTGAAAACCAAAAATTTGAGCCTCCTTCATGTATTCAATTTTCCCAACCCATTTGCCTTTGAAACCCAATTTACATTTGAACTAACCGCCGATGCTGAGGTATCCGTGGACATTTATACATTGGAGGGCCGTCGAATAAAATCCATTCCAACGGATTACTTTTCAATCGGATACCATCGAATTGCCTGGGACGGCAGAGATGAATATGGGGGATTGCTTGCCAACGGCGTGTATATATTTAAAATGACTGCAGCCAATGGTATCCAAACAATAAACCATATAGGCCGATTAGCGGTATTTCGATGAAACGAATGAGGTCAGCTGCGATTGTTCTTGCCTCCAGATCCCCACGGCGAAAACAATTACTGGAACAAATTGATTTAGAATTTCTGGTGATACCCAGTCAAGTTCACGAAGACTTCGACCTTGATCTCTCACCAGAAAAATTTGTAGAGCATTATGCGAAAGAAAAGGCGAAGGATATTGCAAAAGCACATCCGGATAAATGGATAATCGGTGCGGACACAATTGTGGTTTTTAATGCTGAAATCTTAGGAAAACCAAAAGATCGAGAGGATAGTTTTCGCATGCTCAAAATGCTTTCCGGAAATACACATCAAGTATTTACAGGCGTCTCTATTCAACAGTCAAAAATGCAAGTCAGTGATACATTTCATGCTAATACAAATGTTACACTTAATACTTTAGATGATAATATTATATCCTATTATATTGATACTTACAAACCATTTGACAAGGCAGGAAGTTATGGGATCCAAGATTGGTTTTCTGTATGTGTCAATCACATTGATGGCTGTTTTTATAACGTGATGGGGTTCCCCCTATCTATGTTTTATTCTCGATTTTCGGCCCTGATAAAGTCCAACGGATAGCCATCAGCTATTTGCTTTAGTTTCTAAAATAAAAATGATATAAAAAGAGTTTTTCGGAAGGAAATCCTGCACGTAACTTTTCGGCTCAAATGTCTGAGTTTTACAAAGAATTAAAGTCAATTCGAGAAGATCAGGGAATCGATCTTGAAGAAATCCATATTAGGACAAAGATCAACCTCAATTATCTTCGAGCCATTGAGGATGGAAAATTTGACCTGCTACCTCACACCTATGTTCGGTTGTTCATTCGTGCTTATGCAACAGAAATTGGTACTGATCCTGATAAGATTGTAAGTAATCTGGAGGCGTTTTTAGGAAATAAAACTGAAAAAATGAGTCGGAAAAAGAAGGATCAATTACCTGAAGAAGGTCGAGCCAAATTGACTGTTGAAGATGATGGTAATGTTCAGTCTCGCACAGGGTCCCCGCAATTTATTCGATCACAAATGATTAAAGGAATTACCCTGGTTTTCATCCTCCTGTTTGCCATTTATACCATAAACATTATCAATGAAGAGAAAGTGGCCAATGCGCCTGTTGAATACCCCAGTGACTTTTTAGATGAGAAATCCATCAGTGAACAGGAATTGCAAAATAATTTTGATGTATTAACTGAATCGGTTCAAGTGTTTGAAGCCGATTCTCCATTTGTCCTTAAACTCGCCACGGCTGAATTGGTGTGGTATCGATCCAAAATAGACACATTTATATCCATTGAAAATGTTCTCCCTCCTGGAGATAATCGATTGTATGATTTCAGCCAAACTATTGATATCCTGTTCCAACACACAATCGGATTAAACTTATACTTGAATGGATCAAAGCTAAACTCATTTGGTGCTTCGTCAAACCCAGTTCGAATTTCTCTCTCCACCGTTGATAAAACGGTAACTATTCAGCACTTCATTCCGAAGAGCTAACTCCGACGCTTTAAAGTAATCGTTTACCAAATTCCTACAACTGCTGTGGGGATAGTATAATATTTTCATAATTTTTATTGACACAGGTGGGAGATCATATATATATTGTGGGTAGTTGTGGGTAATAATCCCTAACGATACGGGCATGACACTAAATCAAAATACATTTACAGGCGAATATTCATATGCGTTAGACGCGAAGGGTCGCGTCAATATACCGGCGAAATTTCGAAATGTTTTGACTGCGGATAATGATCAGTCATTTGTCATTACCCGGGGTATGGATCCCTGCGTATGGGTTTATCCCATCATTGTATGGCAATCGATTGAAGACGAGCTGCGAAAGCTTTCTTCCCTTTCTCAAGTGAATAGATCTTTTGTGCGAAGCACGGTGAGATATGCTTCATCGGTACAATATGACAAACAAGGACGGATTGCCGTTTCCTCTAATCTGATTCAATATGCGGATCTGGGAAAAGAAGTCTTGATTCTGGGAATGGTAAACAAAATTGAAATTTGGAATCCAGATATTTTGGATTCGGTTGATAAGCAATCACAAAAAATAGATTCCTCTCAATTTGATGAACTTGCAAATCAAATTATACTTTAATGAACTCGAACGCTTCGCAGGAACGCCCCCTCCCCCATATTCCTGTGATGGTGACCGAAGTTTTAGAATACTTAAACCTGCAGCCCAATGGAATGTACCTGGATGGTACAATCGGGGCGGGCGGGCACGCCACAGAAATCCTCAATCGACTTTCCCGCAATGGAAAGTTAATCGGGATTGACCGTGATGCGGAGGCACTTAAAATATGCAACGCCCTATTGGGTTCCTCCGCACGTCCCCTGCTTACGTTTCAATCTTCCTACCATCATTTCCCAAAGGTACTTGGGCAATCAGGGATTTCGGCTGTGAATGGCATCCTATTAGATCTGGGCCTTTCTTCCATTCAACTGGATTCTGATTCCCGTGGTTTTGCTTTTGAATCTAATGGCAAACTAGATATGCGGTTTGATGGCCATTCGGGAGAGACAGCTGCAGAACTCATGGCTCGATCTTCTGAAAAAGAATTAGCCGATATTATTTATCAATTTGGTGAAGAGCGGCATTCCCGCCGCATTGCTCGCACCATAAAATCTCTGCCTAATTTGATGACTGTGGTCGACCTCAAAGAGGCCGTTCGCAGATCTACCCCTCCACGCCAAAGACATAAATCCCTTGCCCGCGTATTCCAAGCCATACGCATTGCAGTGAATGGTGAGTTAGACAAGTTAAACGCATTCCTTGAATGCTTTGCTGACTATCTCACCATTGGCGGACGTGTGGTGATACTCTCTTATCACTCCCTCGAGGATCGGATGGTAAAACATACATTTCGCGCATTAAAACAGTCAGGGATACTTAAAATTATCACCAAAAAACCGCTTGTCCCTTCCCCGGAAGAGCAGGCTAACAATAGCCGATCCCGCAGTGCCAAACTTCGGGTGGCTGAAAGGATTGCATAATGGCAACCAAAAAACGGAAGCGCCAATCTAAAAAAAATCGAGAATTCTTTCAAACATTGTTATTTTTTTTCACAACAATTCTTTCCATTGCTGGTTTGATTTTTTATTTATGGGTTTATACAGAAATAGATGAAACAATGCTCGCTATAGAAATTCAAAACCAGGTCGCCAAGGAACTGGATAATTCGGTCAAAGAACTTAAAATGGATATTGCGCAACTTTCCCGGGGAGATCGGATATCTTATGTGGCCAGAACCGAGTTAAATATGATACCCTCACAACCGGAGACATTGATGATTTACATTAACAAAAATAAATTCGCCGGGAATATTGACTAAAACATATTTGAAATTTCGCCCACGGGTTACCGTCCTTTCATGCTGTATTATTTTTGCATGGGTCGGCCTCTCTGCACGATTATTTCAAATAATGGTCATCGATAGTGATATTTACCGTGAGCAAGGAGTTCGCCAAGGCCAGAGGCAGGAACCGTTGCTGGCAGTTCGTGGTAACATTTACGATACAAAAAACACACCGCTCACTCGCAATATTATTCATTATTCTCTGGGTGCTCATCCATCTAAGGTAAAGAATAAATCAGAATTTGCGAACCTGATTTCACAATCGACAAACAGAGAACCGGATTATTATTTAAAAAGATTAAGCTCAACGGCAGGTTTTGTTTACCTTGAGCGAAACCTGCGAAGGGATAAAGTTGAAGGTATATTAGGCCAACGAATTCCTGGATTAGTGGTCGATCGTAAATTCAGAAGGTCTTATCCTCATACCTATGTGGGGTCGCAAATTATCGGGTTTACAGATGTGGATGACAATGGCTTGATCGGAATCGAGAAAGAATTTAATGCATTTCTTTCCGGTACAAATGGATGGGTTGTGAAGCAGGTGAATGGCGATGGAAGATCTCAAATTAAAACCAGTTTCCCCATTAAACCGCCCATTGATGGTGCCAACATTCAATTGACAATTGATCTTGAATATCAGAGTATTCTTCAAGAAGAATTAGCACGGCAAATGACCAATGCACAGGCTAAGGGCGCCATTGGTATCTTGATGAACCCTCAAACCGGTGCCATTCTGGCCATGGCGACTCTACCTGATTTTAACCCAAACCTTCCGGGTAATTCTCCCTTGGAAAATCAAAAAAACCGTATCGTTACTGACCAGTTTGAGCCAGGATCCACCTTTAAGGTTGTGGCTGCCACAGCAGCAGTGGCAACAAAAACGGTTTCTTTATTTGATGAATTCTATTGTGAAGATGGCCAATTTACAGTGGCGGGTAAAGTCATTACCGATCATGAAAAATTTGGACTGCTCACCTTTCCCCAAATCATCGCCCATTCCAGTAATGTGGGTACCATAAAAATTGCCCAGAAATTGGGCCAAAAACCATTATATAAATATTCCAGGGATTTTGGGTTTGGCACAATAACGGGAATCCGATTCCCCGGTGAAGTTCAGGGTGTACTTCGACAAACAAAAGACTGGAGTGAAATGTCATTGGCGGAAGTCTCTATAGGATATGAGGTGGCCGTTACAGCGCTTCAACTTGCATCCGCCTATTCGGCCATAGCCAATGGTGGGGTCCTGCTCAAACCACGCTTGGTCAAACAAATTTTATCTCCAAATGGTAAAGTGATATATAAAGAGAATCCCGAGGTAATAAGAAGGGTCGCATCTAAAGAAATTATGTCCACAATAACTGACATATTAGTTCAAGTCGTTAAAAGCGGTACAGGAACCAAAGCCGGGATTCAGGGTTGGTCGGTCGCAGGAAAAACAGGTACAGCTCATAAATTTATTGACGGTGTATATTCAAAAAATAAATATATTTCAAATTTTGCCGGTTTTTTCCCGGCTGATAATCCCCAGGTCGTTTGCGTGATTGTATTGGACGAACCACGGTACGGACTCCATTGGGGTGGATATGGCGCTGCCCCCGTATTTCGCCGTGTTGTTCAACGAATCATTAATATGGATGATTCCATCCAATACCATCGACCTAAAAAAGTGGTTCAAAATCCTCTATATGCCGATGTGTTCACAAATAATAAATCAACTTTGCTTCCCTTGGCAACCGTTGTCCCCTACCCGAAATATCTTGATGGATATACAGTCGTCCCCGATGTCCGCGGCATGAGTATTCGAAAAGCAAAACAAATTTTACTATCTTCAAAAATGCGTGTCAGTTTCAAAGGGTCCGGTACTGTCGTATGGCAAAGTCCCAAACCGGGAACAAAAAAGTTGCCCGGGTCTTTATGCACTATGGGTCTGAATTAATATGCAGCTTGAACAACTCGTAAAAGATATCGTTATGGACGGTGTATCCTTCCCTCCTGTTGACGTGACTGATATTTGTACCCATTCCGGAGATGTAACCGATGGCAGTTTATTCGTGGCCATTTATGGGACGGATATTGATGGACATGATTTTATCCCTCAAGCCATCGATAACGGTGCATCCGCTATCATTTCTAACGGCCGTGAGCTGGGTATTTTGCCCGTCCCCAATATTAAAGTTGCCAATCCACGGCTGGCTGCCAGCAGGGTCGCAGCAGAATATTATGGACATCCCACCCAAGAGTTGACCGTGATCGGAATTACAGGAACCAACGGAAAAACAACAACCGCATCCATCCTGAATAAAATAATGAAATCCGCAGATATCCAAACGGCGCAGCTAGGCACATTGGGGATTATTGCCGATGGATTTACACCAGAAAAAACGCTGACGACACCCGACCCCATCAGCCTCCAAAAAACATTTCGTGCGTTGGCAGATAAAGGATTTACCCATATTATTATGGAAGTTTCTTCCCACGCCCTTGACCAGCATCGGGTGTCAGATGTTAATTTTGACATAGGCGCTTTCACCAATCTTTCATCTGAACATTTAGATTACCATCCATCTATGGATGACTACTTTCATGCAAAAACAAAATTATTTCATTCTTTGCCGATTACTGGTACAGCCATTGTCAATTTTGACGATGATAGGGGTCCAGCGATGGCGCAAGAATCCCAGGCGCCGGTCGTGGCCATTGCTAAACGCGGGCCAGCAGATATTTATTATACTGAACTATCTGTTGATTTGAATGGTATCCACGGAATGGTTGAGGCGGGCGATATGCTGATCAACGTATCCTCCTCTCTTTTGGGTGAATTTAATGCTGAAAATATTTTATGTGCCGTTAGTATCGCAATTTCTTTAGGAATAAATCCAGACATTATTCAAAACGGGATCAAGAATTGCCCAACCGTATCCGGGCGAATGGAATCCTTTCAACTGAAAAATGGCGCTTCTGTCATTGTGGATTATGCCCATACAACAGATGCATATAAAAAAGTACTCAGTACGATTCACCAAATGAAAATCCCGGAAGGAAAGATGAATATAGTCTTTGGATGCGGCGGTGACAGGGATACAACAAAACGACCTGAAATGGGACGGATTGCTGAGCAGTTTGGGGATCAATTATGGATTACCCCTGATAACCCGCGGTCTGAAGAAATCAATGAAATTAGTGATCAAATTTTAATGGGGCTTTCAGATAGTAGCCATCGTGTATTTGAGGATCGCAGCGTTGGATTGAATGCAGCACTCGCAGCCTTAAATAAAGAGGATATCCTTGTTGTCCTTGGCAAGGGCCGTGAAACATACCAGGAAATTAAAAGCGAAAATATTCCTTATTCTGATATCAAAATAATTGAAACGTTTATCCATGAGAATTAATCTTCCCCACCCAAACAAATTTGCAAAAATATGGGAAGAGGTTACAGGCGTGGCTCTCAATAAAACTGTAAGAGGCATCGTTACCGATAGCCGGGAAGTCCGCCCCGGTGATCTTTATATTGCAATCTCCGGAGATCGTGTGGATGGTCATACGTTTATTAAGGATGTTTTTGAGAAAGGTGCAGTATGCGCCTTAGTCAATTCGGAAATAGAAAATGCAGATGAACAGCTTATCAAGGTAAATAATTCAGTTTCGACCATCGGGAAAGTGGCTAAAGCATGGCGGAATCAATTTGATATTCCCGTCATGGGAATAACAGGGTCCAATGGTAAGACGTCCACAAAAGAATTGCTAAAACATATGTTGAGTGCGCAATTTAATATTCACGCCACAGAAGGAAATTTTAATACTTCCATTGGTCTACCCCTTACACTCCTTCGATTGACAAGGGAAAGCACCATGTCCATTTTAGAAATGGGTGCGAATCAGCCGGGAGATATCGCTCAATTATGTGAAATTGCACAACCCACTCACGGGGTTATCACCAACATCGCTCCGGCCCATTTAGAAGGATTTGGCACCATTGAAGCAGTGGCCAAAACAAAAGGTGAACTTTTTGCATGTTTATCCAAAGGGGTTTCCTTTATTAATGCAGCAGATTATCGCGTAGGTGCTTTGGAAATTCTGGGAGATTCCATTTCATTTGGACTGACTCCCGAATGTGATTATCCCGCAGATATCCACCACGAAAAGGATGGTACCATTACCCTGACGGTTGATGCGGAAGAAATTCCCACGCACTCTGTAAATCTTACTTTTGCTAAAAATGTTATTGCTTGTGTGGCCATTTCCCGGACACTTGGACTATCCTGGGGAGAAATCAGAGAAAATGTTGCTTCATTTCAGCCGCCCAAAGGCCGGTGCGAAGTTAAGAATAATGGCATGATAACCATTATTGATGACACATATAATGCCAATTTGGAATCCACCGTTGCTGCCATTGACTACCTCAAAGCTTTCAGTGGAAATGGCCAGCGTATTTTTGTTTTTGGGGATATGTTTGAACTGGGTGATCTGTCGCAAGACCAACATCGGAGGGTCGGAGAAAAATGTAATGAAGCAGAATTATCCGCTGTATTTACTGTCGGTGAAGAAACAGTAACGACGGACGCAATCATTACCTATTCAGAACTCCACAAGCATTTTGATAATAAAGATGATCTACTCACATCCTTAAAATCTATTGTAAAAGATGGAGATAAGGTCCTGGTAAAAGGATCCCGGGGCATGAAAATGGAAACCATTGTAGAGGCTATGTTAGCAGTCTGATGCTTTATCACCTTTTATATCCACTCCGCGAATATTATTCCCCACTTAATATTTTTCAATACATCACATTTCGTAGTGCCAGTGCAGCGATTATGGCTTTGCTAATCAGTTTCATCCTCGGACCGGCCATTATACGAAAACTTCACCAAAAACAAATTGGCGAAGAAATTCGTGAATATGGTCCCCCGTCCCATTTTAAGAAAAAAGGGACACCAACCATGGGAGGGATAATCATCCTCATTGCCATTATCCTTCCCACGGTTTTGCTTGCGGATTTGACAAATCCTTTTGTTCAAATTCTTCTCATTTCCACTATTTGGATGGGATTAATCGGATTTATTGATGATTATTTAAAAACAATTAAAAAAATGAAAAAAGGTCTCGTCGCCCGATACAAACTGGGTGGACAAATATTGTTAGGTGTCATTATTACCCTATGGATTTATAACACGCCTGCATGGGATAGTTTTCGAACCGTTACATCACTGCCCTTCTTTAAAGATGCAGTGGTAGATTTTGGCATTCTCTATCCCGCCATGATCATCCTGGTGGTTACGGGGACTTCCAACGCAGTGAACCTCACCGATGGCCTCGACGGTTTGGCTGCAGGATTATTGGCCATATCATTTACCGTATTCGCCACGATTGCCTATATGAGCGGTCGGGTTGATTTCTCCGATTATTTAAATATTATTTATCTTCCTGGTGCAGGGGAATTGACCATTTTTACCGCCGCTTGCGTGGGAGCATGTATCGGATATTTATGGTTCAATGCGGCTCCTGCCGAAGTATTTATGGGTGATGTGGGATCCCTTTCTACCGGTGCTGCATTAGGAACATTAGCCATATTGCTTAAAAAAGAATTTCTCTTGGTCATCATTGGCGGAGTGTTTGTAGCCGAAGCTGTGTCTGTTATTCTCCAAGTTGGATATTTTCGTTATACACGAAAGAAGACGGGAGAAGGTAAAAAAATATTTCTCATGGCGCCGTTTCATCATCATTTTGAACTGAAAGGCTGGCCAGAATCCCGCGTGGTCATTCGCTTTTGGATTATTGGACTTTTATTGGCACTTCTCACATTAACCACATTCAAGATTCGGTAATGGATATTTCAAATAAAAATAATATCAATATTAATGGATGGAAAATCACCGTGATCGGCCTGGGGAAAAGTGGAGAAGCTGCCGCGCTATTGGGTGCACATCTTGGGGCAAATATATTCATGAGTGATGGTGGATCAACACCGGACATTCTGGATCGGCAAAAACGCCTGATTTCCCAAGGGATCGCCGTTGAAATTGGCGGACATACCGCTAAAATTTATGATGCGGACTTATGGGTACTCTCACCAGGAATTCCACAGGATGCAGCCATGGTTTTCACTGCCAAAGAAAAAGGAATCCCAGTTGTCAGCGAAATTGAATTTGGCAGTTGGTTTACGCAAGCGCCAATTCTGGCGTTAACTGGTTCTAATGGAAAAACCACATCGGTACATTTATTAGCAGAAATGTGTGATACGGAGGATGTCTCTCCAGCCCTTTCAGGTAATGTGGGAACTGCATTTTCTGAAGCGATTTTGAAAGATTTAAAAAACAATCCAATTAATCGAATTCATGTATTAGAAATATCCAGTTTTCAAATGGAGCATATTGTTCATTTCAAACCATTCATATCCATTTTTCTTAATATTACGCCAGATCATTTAGATCGTTATCCCGGTATGGACGATTATATACAAGCCAAGATGAGCATGATCCAAAATCAAACCAATAAAGAGCACATTGTATATAATGATGATGATCCTTTACTCAGCAAAAAATTTGAAGACGTTCTCCCCATAACCCATGGTTTTAGTATTTTGGGGAAAGGTGAAACACAATTCACAATGAATGCGACAAAAATCTATGATGATGCGCACGCCACGCTCATTCAACTGGATCAACTCGCTCTGCCCGGACGACATAACATAGCGAATGCTCTGGCGGCCGCAACTGCGGCAAATATCCTCGGCGTTCCCAATTCACGAATCGCCCAAGTCATGTCTACCTTTGGAGGCGTGAAACATAGACTTGAGAAAGTCTGTGAAATCAATGGTGTAACCTATTACAATGATTCCAAAGCCACCAATGTGGATGCGGTCAAGGTTGCGCTGGATAGTTTCGATACTTCGATCCACCTTATTCTGGGTGGAAAAGACAAAGGCGGGGATTTCTCACAACTCCTTCCACATACCAAAAATAAAGTGAAGGAAATTGTCGCCTATGGTCAAGCCGGTGAAAAAATCTCTACAGCATTAAGGGATGTGGTAAAGATGGAACAAGTTTCCAGCCTGAAAGACGCTGTTGAGATTTGTCATCTAAACGCAGATGCCGGGGACATTATTTTATTGTCCCCGGGCTGCGCCAGTTTTGACCAATTCTCCAATTTTGAAGAAAGAGGCGATGTCTTCAAATTGATAGTGAAAGAATTAACGCAATCATGAAACATTTGGATATTATAACCAAAAAATACGATCAAGTGCTTTTGGTACTAATTTTAGTCCTCTGTGTTGTTGGTACCGTCATGCTGTATAGTTCCAGTTCTTCCCTGTCTTTAAATGAATCGGGTGGTATCACGGATACCATATTTCTTCGTTCCCATTTAAAGCGTTTGATTGTAGGTATGTTCATTATGTTTTTCTTTATTCTCATGGATTATCGAAAATTAAAGATCATTGCACCTTACCTAATGATCGGTTCTATCGCCCTGTTATTTTTGACAAAATTTATTTATGTTATTCAAGGAATTAGCTTTCCGGCCCGTTGGTTAAACCTGGGGTTTATTACAGTCCAAACATCGGATATTGCACGGTTTTCTTTGATGGTTTATCTCGCCTATTACATTGATAAAAAAAGAAACAAACTCAAGGATTTTTATTCCGGATTTTTTCCACCCATCGTACTCATGGCAGGAATATTGGCTTCCATTGTGATTCAACCCGATTTTAGTACGGCAGCTGTCATCGGTTTAATTGGATTTGCTATGCTGTTTGTTGGCGGCGCTAAAATGTCCCATATCATGGCCACTGGTGCGGTGGCAACAGTAGTGATGATACCCGTAATGCTCATGCGATCATACCGGATGAAACGCGTCATTTACTGGCTCGGCACCATCTTTGGTATGAGTTCAGGCGGCGCGGATCGGGAAGTAATGGGATACCAGGCGCAGCAGTCACTCATTAGTTTAGGAAATGGCGGCTTTTGGGGATTAGGTCTGGGGAATAGCATGGAAAAAAATCTCTTCCTTCCCACACCCCACACGGACTTTATTTATGCAATTATCGGAGAAGAGTTAGGACTTTTGGGTGCCATTTTTGTTATTACATTGTTTCTACTTATTTTTCAACGGGGTATAAAAATCGCGAAAGAAACCACGGATCCTTTTGGTGTAATGCTTGCCGTAGGCATCTCATTTAGCATCATTATTTATGCCTTTATTAATGTAGCTGTGGTTATCGGTATTTTTCCTGTAACCGGGTTACCCATGCCTTTAGTGAGTCATGGCGGTAGTGCCCTGGTCATAAATCTGGCTTGTTTGGGTATCCTGATCAATATCAGTCAAGCCAAACGCAGTGTCAATCATGGATCAGGTTGGAGGCCGCAACTCAATGGATAGATCAATGAATATAATCATTTCCGGGGGTGGTACTGGTGGACATCTATATCCAGCCCTGGCTATTGGTGATGAAATTATGTTTCGCCATCCTCTGGCAAATATCCATTATGTTGGATCCAAATTTGGGATCGAAAAGGAAGTGCTTCCTGTAAAAAATGTAAATCATTCTCTGTTATCCATTCGCGGGTTTCAACGAAGTCTTAATTTGGGGAGTATAGGAAAAAACCTTTTGCTACCGGGTCGATTAATTGTTTCCATTGGTAAAATAAAAAGTTTGTTCGATTCCCTTCAACCGGATTTGGTGATAGGAACGGGTGGTTACGCTTGCGCTCTTCCCATTCGCGAAGCTTTTCGAATAGGAGTGCCTACCCTTATCCAGGAGCAAAACTCCTACCCCGGTGTAACTACGCGATGGTTTGCCGATAAAGCAGATAAAGTATGCATCGCTTTTGAAGAAGCACAATCCTATATAAAAAAAAAGTGTATTTTGGCTGGAAACCCCGTGAGAAAAGAAATTAGGTTGGGAAACCGAGAGATTGGACTAAGTCAGTTTGGGTTTTCCCCTGACAAAAAAACGCTTTTCCTTTTTGGGGGAAGCCAGGGATCATTGGCGTTGAATCAAGCCATGGATCAAATGATACAATCCTTTTCTATTTCCAATACACAAGTCATTTGGCAAACGGGGAAAACCCATTATGGGCATTACCGTCACCATGAAAATGAATTGTGTAAAGTGCGCCCATTTATCGAGGACATGGCCAATGCATATGCCGCCAGTGATTTGGTATTGAGCCGTTCAGGTGCCATTACCTGCTCTGAGTTAACTGTATGCGGGAAACCTTCTATATTAATCCCCTTCCCTGCTGCTGCGGCAGACCATCAGACTAAAAATGCCCTGTCTTTGGCTGAACATGGGGCCGCCTCTTTGATTCCAGAAAACGATCTCATTCCTGAACACACATCCAATCTCATCCAGAATATGTTAGATCAAGAAAGCCAATTAAAAGAAATGGCAGCGGCCAGTTTAAAATTAGGGAAACCGAATGCCACTTCTGAAATTGTGAACCATGCCATGGAATTGATATAATCATGATGTTTCGAAAAGTCAATAAAGTTCATTTTGTAGGAATCGGCGGTATTGGCATGAGCGGTATTGCTGAATTACTCATCAATATAGGATTTACAGTCAGCGGTTCCGATATACATGATTCAGAAATCATTCAAAATTTAAAATCCAAAGGGGCTGAGATTTTTAAAGGACATCGTTCCAGCAATATGAATGGTTGCGAAGTGATGGTCTATTCAAGTGCTGTCCGTCAAGATAATCCAGAATTAATTGCCGGAAGGGATAGAGGAATCCCCATCATAAAACGAGCTGAAATGCTCGGGGAACTAATTGCCTTAAAGCAAACCAGCATTGGAGTGGGTGGCACTCACGGAAAAACATCAACCTCTTCTATGGTAGGTGCATTACTCTCTCATGCAGGGTTAGATCCGACCTTAGTTGTGGGCGGTTTGGTTAAAAATATTGATACCAATTCTCAACTGGGCGCTGGTGATTTAATCGTGGTTGAAGCGGATGAATACGACAAAAGTTTTTTACAGTTAAAACCCACCATATCTGTAATCACCAATATTGAATTAGAACATATGGATTGCTATGATGATGCGGATGATCTCCATAATTCTTTTGCCCAATTTGCGAATTCAGTCCCTTTTTATGGTGCGGTGGTGGCATGTCTTGATTCTCCTGGTGTTCAAGATATCATTCCCAATATAAAACGTCCTGTTATTACTTACGGATTCTCATCTCAAGCAGATATTGGTGCAAAAAATGTGAAAGCCAATGAAACAGAAACGACGTATACCCTGTACCAAAATAATCAAAAATGCGGCAAAGTCACCCTCCAGGTTCCCGGTAAGCATAATGTACTTAATTCCCTGGCTGCCGCCGCCATTGGATTTGAAATGGGATTAGATGCAAAAACCATTGTTTCAGGCCTTGGTACCTATGGGGGTGTAAGAAGACGGTTCGAAATTAAGGGTATCGCCCGGGATATAATGGTGGTGGATGATTATGCCCATCATCCAACAGAAGTTTCTGCCACCCTACAGGCAGCCAGAGATGGATGGAAACGCAGAATTATCGCTGTTTTTCAACCCCATTTATATTCCAGAACCAAGGCATTTTATAAAGAGTTTGCCGCATCATTTATGGATAGTGACATTTTAATTGTGACCGATGTTTACCCTGCCCGTGAAAAACCCATTAATGGCGTCAATGGAAAACTTGTTTTTGATGCAGCAAAATCTGCCGGTCATAAACAAGCTCACTATGTCCCGGAATTAGAGGATTTGCAGGATGTACTTGATCGTATCGTCACGGATAATGATATGGTTATTACCCTCGGAGCAGGCACTATTTGGCGGTATGCCCAATCGTACTTTGATCATTTAAATAGCCAGGAGGCGGCTGCTTGAAGTGGATCCCATGGAAACATTAAACACCATAACCCAGGGGACATTCCTAAAAAATGAAGCCATGGCTCACCATACCTCTTATGGCATTGGCGGCCCGGCGAAAGCATATGTAACACCGAAGGACACATTTGATTTAGCTGATATCCTCCAATGTGCGAATAAGCATAATATACCAACCTATTTTGTGGGATCCGGATCCAATTTATTGGTGGCCGATGAGGGCATTGACGGATTAGTCATAACCTTGGGTAAATCGTTTAACGAATTAACAATTAACGGAACAACTGTGTTTGCACAATCCGGCGTGATGCTGGGGAAAATGGTAAAAGAATGTATTCATCGAAACTTATCAGGCGTTGAAAGCCTCGTTGGTGTTCCCGGAACCCTGGGCGGTGCTTTGGTGATGAATGCAGGCGCATTTGGAGGGGAAATCTCTAATTTTTTGAAACAGGTAACTATGATGACAATGGATGGTCAGGAGAAGAATTATAATCCTGAAGATATTTCCTTTTCCTATCGTCATTCCACCTTCCCTGAAAATGAAATTGTATTAAGTGCAGAATTTGAATTGATTCAAAGTGATGCAATGACCGTAATGGAAAAACGATCTAAAGCCAGCGGAGGTCGAAAAGCATCCCAACCATTAAAATTTCGTTCTGCCGGTAGTGTATTTAAGAATCCGAATGAAGGTGCCGCCGGGTATTATATCGATCAAGCTGGATTAAAAGGAACTCAAATTGGAGATGCAGAGATTTCCCCCATCCATGCCAACTTTTTTGTGAATCATGGAGGAGCCAAAGCATCGGATATTGTGGCGCTTATTCGTCTGGCAAGAAAAACCGTCCAGGATAAATTTGGTATAACATTGGATTTAGAAGTGAAAACATTGGGATTTAAATCGGGAACATTTGACGTATGAGTAAAAAGAAAAAACAACAGATTACCTTAAGACGGGTCATAGGCGGTAGCCTATCATTCCTCTTTATACTAACGCTATGGGGAGCCGTGCGATGGGCCAATTATCGGCAAACATTTACCGTTGATAACATTCGGTTCACGGGGTTAGAAATATTGGAAAAAGAAACGGTTCAAAAAATAATTTCCAATTTAGAAATTCAATCAATTCATTATGTCAATATGGGAGAAATGTCACAAATGATTGAAGAAAATCCATTTATAAAAGCCGCCCGTATAAGCCGGAATTTCCCCAATCGAATGACAATTAATATTATCGAAAGAGAACCCTTGGCTATGCTCAATATGGAATACGCTTTAATGATTGATAACGAAGCAGTTGTATTGCCTAACCATCCCTACGCAGAAAGTGCGCTTATTCCTATTTTATCCGGGTTTAATAATGCAAAAGATCTCTACCCTGAGGGAGAACAAACCTATTCTGTGAAGGTAAAAGAAGCAATTAATATTTTAAATCAACTCTCCAATCACTACCCAAAATTATATGACGAAGTTTCAGAACTGACCCTAAATAAAGATGACGAATATGTCATTATTTTAGCAGATCGCCCTACAAAAATCATCCTGGGAAAAAGTGATATTATTCCAAAATTAAATATATTAAAAAGTTTTGATAAAGCATTAGGCGAACGACAGTTAACTGATTACCGACTACTGGATATGCGGTATAATAAACAGCTGATAGCGAGGGAATGGTCATGATTCGATCTCATCGACAAAACGAAAAATATATCCAAACAGGGCTGGATGTAGGGTCAGATAAAATCTGCTGTGTAATGATAGAAGTGGGGCCGGATTCTCAGAATGTCAAATTATTGGGGATTGGAAACTCTCCTGCCACCGGGATTAAAAGAGGATCCATTACTCACAGGGATCAACTTATTGATGAAATGGATTTTGCACTTCAAGAAGCCCAAACGATGGCTGATATGAATGTACAAAAATTATCTTTGGGTATTTCCGGAGATCATATCCGAGGCATTAATACGCAAGGCGCCATTGCCATTGGAAATCAAAATGGAACAAATGTTCCAACCCAAAATGACATTACATCAGCTGATGTTCATCGTGTGTTGGATTTGGCAAAAGCCATCTCCCTTCCGGTGGACCGGGATATTCTCCATGTGTTACCTCAGGAATATGTGATTGACACCATGGATTCCATTAAAGATCCTGTTGGACTGACGGGCCGACGACTCGAAGCCCGAGTACATTTAATTACGGTCGCTACCACAGCAGCAACCAACTTGGTCAGTTGTGCCGAAGAATTAGGTGTAGAGGTGGACGGTATTGTTTATCAAGGCATCGCTTCCAGTATAGCCACCTTGGAGGAAGATGAAAAAAATCTCGGAGTCGTTTGTGTAGATATTGGCGCTACCACCACTGATATAGTGGTTTATCATGAAGGCGGTGTACGTCATACGGCAACAGTGGGAATCGGCGCTGCCAGTATTACGAATGATATTGCTGTTATGCTGCAGGTTGGAATCGAAGAAGCAGAAAAAATTAAAAAAACCTATGGATCGGCAAAAGCATCCATGTCCTCCCCTGACCTGGATTTTGAATTGCCAGCGAAAAATGGACAAATTAAGCGTAAAATATCTGAGCATGAATTATCACGCTATGTGGAAGCACGGATGGTTGAAATCCTGCAATTGGTTATGCGGGAAGTTTCCCGTGCTGACATTAAAGAAAAATTGACTTATGGTATGGTTCTGACTGGTGGAGGTTCGGAACTAAAAAATCTGGTCGGGCTCGCTCAGGAAACCATCAATATGCCTGTGAGAATCGGTAATCCAAAAAATATCAGCGGCGCCATTGATGTGGCAACCAGTCCCATTTACGCCAGTGCCATTGGATTAGCGCAATGGAAAAACTTTGGGGATGATTTATCCCTCATTCAATTAACGGAGTCGTCTATTAAAGGCACGGTGAATAAAATTAAGAAAATAGTCAGTGAATTTTTTTAATCAGATGAATCTAAAAACACATACCAAAAAACCAAGAAAAGGAGAACAACTATGCTATTCGAATTCGATAGTTTAGCGGAACAAAAAGCAAATCTGAAAATGATCGGCGTAGGCGGTGCAGGCGGCAATGCGGTCAATCGTATGATACAAGCCGGCATGACCGGTGTCGATTTTATCGTCATCAATACGGACGCTCAGGATTTAGATAATAATGCAGCTGAGAATAAAATTCAGATTGGTAAAAATCTCACCAAAGGATTAGGCGCAGGTGCGCGGTCAGAAATAGGTAAGGATGCCATGGAAGCGGATATGGATGTTGTTAAATCTCTGCTGGAAGGATCCGATATGGTATTTATCACTGCGGGCATGGGTGGCGGTACAGGAACCGGTGCGGCGCCTGTGGTGGCTCAATTAGCCCGTGAAATGGGTATACTAACAGTGGGTATTGTTACGGTCCCCTTTAATTTTGAAGGACCGAAACGCATGAACCGCGGATTGGCCGGCGTCACGGAATTACGAAAAGCCTGTGATACGGTAATTACAATTCCGAATCAAAAGCTCATGTCCATTGTGGATAAAAGCACCACTGTGGTCGAAGCATTTAAACTGGCAGATTCTATTCTACACCATGCATCTAAAGGCATTTCAGATCTCATTAATGTCCACGGGTTGATTAACCTGGATTTTGCTGATGTTGAAACAGTCATGAAAAACATGGGTGAAGCAGTTATGGGTACGGGTACCGCCAGCGGTGAAGAACGGGCTGTGTTGGCATCCCAACAAGCCATTTCCAGTCCATTGCTGGATAATGCTTCCATCTCGGGCGCACAAGGGGTATTGGTGAACATCACCGGTGGTCCCGATCTCACATTAATGGAAGTGGATGAAGCCACATCCATCATTTTTGAAGAAGCTGGAAAAGATGCAAACATCATCTTTGGTGCAGTCATTGATCCAGCAATGACGGATACAATCATGGTAACCGTAATCGCCACGGGATTCAACCGAAAGCTGGCTGGTGATATCATCAGTTCCTCCGTAGAACGAGAAGAAGTGACATCATCCCAGACACGCCTGCTGGCCGAAAAAGAAAATGTACCCCTTTATGAAAAAATGAAACAGGAAGAACTCATTCCGAATCAACCCCCAGTTGAATCACCAAAACCAACTCTGTTTTTTGATGATACAAATCCGCCTATTTATGGGAATGATTTGGAAGTGCCAGCCTTTATCCGCCGGCAGCATGAATAGATTCGGATATCAATCAGTAGTTTGGTGGTCTATTTGTTCGAAAGGGTGAATGGGTGGTTTAATGGGAAAAGGGTTCGGGTTTTCACATAAGTATTTACATACCTGAACACTTGAAGAAAAGAGAGAGTCCGATAAGGACTCGATAACTTAAATTAGAGTGTTTTCATGAGGTTCTTACCTAATACAGAAGAAGCGGTCAGTAATCCAGAAAATAAAGCACTGGTGAGACCTACCGTTGTCACATCCTGACCTGTTAGATATAGATTTTTAATATTCGTTTGGGGCCGCAGCCATTTCTGATGAAATCTTTGGGGTGTATGATCAAGCCCATACATTTCTCCCGCAGGATAATGGGCCATATCCCGCACAGATAAGGGTGTGGATAATTCATAATAATCCATGGCCTCTTTTGCTTCTGGAACATGCTTATATACTACATCTAATATTTTTTGAGCCAATGCTTCTTTAAAATCCTCGTAAGAATCGCCCCTGCCCTTCCAGGGTTCATCCTGCCATTCTTTAAATTGATTCCATGATCCAAGCGTAATGGCTTCCATCGTGGCACATCCAGGATGATTTTTATCCCAATCTGGATCTTTCGCCGATGGGAAGGAGACATATACAACGGGAAAATTCCCATCAGGGTTTTTTCTATAATTATCCACATTCTGATCATGATCATACCCGGGGTAAATCCATAGGTTTGTGTTACTGAGCCCCAGCGCTTTCGCTGATTTATTTAATCCTATATAAAGACAAAGATAACTTTCAGTCGGTTTTACATTTTTTACGTTTTCTTTGAGCACTTTACCCGCTGATTGATTTCGTAAAAATGTATTGACTGTGTTTAAGAGGCCTGCACTGCTCACAATCCGAGAAGCGAATAATTCATCTCCACTATCCAATCGTACCCCCACCGCTTTTTTCCCTTGGGTTAATATTTCATCTACGCCGGCATTCACCACAATTTTTCCACCCATTGATTCGATAAAATCACTGGCATATTCTGCAATCATTCTTGATCCGCCTACGGGATAATTTCCCCCATCCAGATAATGGCGAACCACACTGGCATGCATGGCAAAACTACTCCTACCCGGTGGTGACCCATAATCACCCCATTGTCCTGTTAAAACACCTTGTAATTTTTCATTTTGGGTGAATGCATTCATCACATCCTTCGTCGTTTTATCCGCATATTCAAAAAATGGTTTGGTCATGGATCCATATAAAAATGGACTAAGCCATTTGGACAGGGCCTTGCTGGTATAAAATCCACGCCCTTTCCGAACATAAGATTGTACGAAATCTATATAATCACGAATACCCTTCTCTTCTTCCGGAAAATGTGCCGTTAACGATTGGATAAATTTTTCTTTTGGCGCAATAAAATCGTAAGATTTGTCCGGGAAGATTATGCGGTCATAATTATCGTCCATTTTAGCCCATTTTAATTTCCCATCCGTAACCCGGTCAAATAATTTTCTTGTATATGACTTTGTATTATGCACTTCACCGATATAATGAATACCCACATCCCATTCATAATTTTTTCGTTTAAATGTGTGGGTAAAACCGCCAACCTTAAAATGTTTCTCTAAAATAAGAACCCGTTGACCATGTTGGGATAATAAAACAGCTGTGGTGAGACCACTCATCCCGGAACCAATAATAATAGTATCAAATTTTTCTTGAGCCAATTCGGGACCGTAACCTGTCCATTTTTTCATAACAATTTCTAATCTCCCAATTGTGGAAATTGAAACCGTTCCAAATGGGACGGTGTATGAGCTTTATCCAAAATGACAGTTATTTTTTTAACAATATCCATATGCTGATCAGCCACATTTTTTAGTTCCTGGATATCTGATTCCAAATCATAAAGTTCAATAGCCAAGTTCCCCTCATAAATATTCCTTCGAATCGCTTTCCATTTTCCCATACGAACTGCCTGTTGGCCCTTATAAGCTGGAAATTCCCAATATAGGTAGTTGTGTTTTTTCTGACTCTTCTTTCCCATAAGTGTCGGAACGATACTAATACCATCCGTATTGGAAGGGATGGTTATACCAGCTAAATCACAAAATGTCGGCATCATATCATAAAAAACCGAGATATGATCGGATTGACTGCCTGTTTTGATTTTACCCGGCCAGCTCGCGATCATGGGAACCCGAATGCCACCCTCATGGACGAATCCCTTTGCCCAGCCGTATTCTGTTTTAAAAGGTTTGGCGCTGTCAAAAAATGGTGTGTCTGCTCCACCGGCATAGGTCGGGCCATTATCACTAGTAAAAATAATGATCGTATTTTTATATATACCAAGTTCCAATAATTTATCTACCAAATCCCCCACCTGTTCATCTAGGTAAGAAATCATGGCAGCATAGGTGGCACGGGGGGTTCGGTTAGGAAAGTAAGATGCTCCCGTATAGGGTTTTTCCTTTCCAAGCTTTTCACGGTAATAATTCACCCACTTCACAGGTGCCTGCAATGGGACGTGCGGCAAGGGTGATGCATAATATAGAAAAAAGGGTTGGTCTTTATTTTCTTCTAAAAATTTTATCGCTTCCCTGTGCATTAACTCTGGAGCATAATCATTCAATTCAAAATCGGCATAACTGGCAGGATCATTCGGATCTGCTCCTTCTACCAAGTTTGCGCCGGGTGGCACATTTTTATTATTTAATAGATGGCGCTCTTCATTATGCCATAAATGCATGGGATAAAGCGTATGAGCCTGGCGCTGACAATTATAACCGTAAAAGAAATCAAACCCCTGTCGATTTGGAAGACCCTCAGTAGTTGGTGCACCCAAACCCCATTTACCTACCATTCCAGTAGTATAACCGGCGGATTTTAATTTTTCGGCAATTGTGACTGTACTATCAGGTATCGGCCGCTGACCTTCCAAATAAGGATTGTCAAACATGGCCTGGTAGTTCCAAGTATCTCCACGCTCTTTCCATTCGTCATTTCCACGAATGGGTGTGTGTCCTGTGTGCTGACCGGTCATGAATACTGAACGGGATGGCGCACAAACCGGGGAACCGGAATAATGCTGGGTGAAAAGCATACCGTTCTTTGCTAAAGCATCAATATTCGGAGTTTCAATAATTTTCTGTCCGTATACACCCAATTCGCCATACCCTAGGTCATCGGCAAGTATGTAGATAATGTTGGGCTGAGTCTGTTTTTTTTCGCACGAATAAAATCCAATTACCAACAGGATGCAAATTGTATAATGGTTTAAAGTTTTTATCATTTATTGATATTCATTGATTCAGTTCGTGTCTCCAAATTCTTGTCGCAGTCTCATCAATTCTTGTCTGGAATTTTTAATTATTTCTGTATAGGCAGGATCATCATAAATATTATTGATTTCATAAGGATCTTTTTGTAAATCGTAAAATTCCCATGCAACAATATCATCATAAAAGTGAATGAGTTTATAGCGTTTATTTCTTATACCATAATGTTTTTTCACAAAATGCCACCCCTGTGGATATTCATAATAATGATAATACATGGATTCCCGCCAATTTTCGGGCCGCTGTCCACGAGCTAATTGACGCATGGAGTTACCCTGCATATCGTAGGGTTCATTTATGCCCGCGTAATCCAAAATAGTTGGTGCAAAATCTAGGTTTAGAACAATATCATCTGAAATCTGACTCGCCTCAATCTCCCTTGGATAACGCATCACCAGCGGCATACTAAGCGATTCCTCGTACATGAAACGCTTATCAAACCAGCCGTGCTCTCCAAGGTAAAAACCTTGATCTGACGTATAGATGACAATTGTGTTTTGAGTTAAGCCTTCCTGATCTAAATAATCCAATATCCTCCCAATATTATCGTCAACCGATAAAAGCACACCCAAGTAATCTTCCATATATCGCTGAAATTTCCATTCCAGTAAAGCATTCCCCGATAGATTAGCTTTCCGAAAATCTGCACTTATCTGGTCATAATAGGCTTCCCATGCCTCCCGCTGTTCATCATTCATCCATTCACGGTATGAATCTCTTATCATACCTGAGACTTGGCCACTACCCCCGCTACCTGTTTCCTGCTCAATATCGTCAGGCCTCAATTTCATATCCCATGTCAGAAACATATCATCAATTCTCATATCAGACTCCCGGGCCGCCGCCGTTCGAGTTGAATAATCATCATAGAAGGTTTCCGGTAGCGGAAATTTCCTGTCCTTGAATGTACCCAAGTATTTCAGATTTGGCATCCAGTTGCGGTGTGGTGCCTTGTGGTGCACCAACATGGCAAAGGGTTTGTCCTTATCCCTGCTTTCCAGTGTTTCTAAAGCTAAATCAGTGATGATATCAGTCACATATCCTTCAACATTCCTTTCCCCTGCGTTATCAATAATTAATGGATTGTAATATTCACCCTGACCTTTAAGGATTTTCCAATAGTTAAAGCCTGTTGGTTCACTTTTTAAATGCCATTTACCAATCATAGCTGTTTCATAACCAGCTGACTGTAAAATTTTTGGGAAAGTTTCCTGATTGCCATCAAAAACTTGATCATTGTCTCTTACACCATTAATGTGGCTGTATTTACCCGTAAGCAAAACAGCACGGCTCGGGGCACAAATAGAATTGGTCACAAAACTATTATTAAAAATGATTCCTTCTTTAGCAATTCTGTCAATATTCGGTGTATTTATTAATTTACTACCGTAAGCACTAATCGCACTTTCAGCATGATCATCACTCATAATGAAAAGAATATTCGGCCGCTCAGTAAAAGATATTTCATTCTTCCTAATTGAATGAAAATAAACCACTATTAGTAACGTGATAGAAATAATTGAAAATAATGATATAACTTTAGGGCGCATAAAATATCTCGACATTTGATATTGTAGGACATGCTTTTGAATCTAATATTTTCAGGCGCACAGCGGTTGCCGTTACATCTGTGAATCTTAAGATGCGTTTATACCCGATTGTAGTTTCCCGACTAATTTCACGCCAGATTCCATCATTTCTGGCTTCTACGATGAATGATTTTACCCGCTGACCCAATTGGATATATTCCTGAACCAAGAAACGGTTAAAAGTTGTGGATTGATTGAATTCAATTGTTAAACTAGCCTGAATCACATTATCTGCTGTTGCCCAATAAGTTTTTTCATCCCCATCCAAAACACGCTTTGCTTCATAACCTTTTCCCCTATAACTCGATGTTGAAGCTTTGCTCTCCCGTGATAAATTATGAGAAAAATCGACTTTGATCTGCTTTGCCATTGCCTGAAGTTGGCGAATATCATTTGCATGAATCAAACCTCTTTTATCTATAGGAAAATTCAACAACAATGATCCATTCCGACCTACAGATTCATAATAAATATCCATGAGTTTTTTAAGTGACTTCACTTTACCATCCTGCTCCGGATGGTAATACCACCCCGGGCGGATAGATACATCCACTTCGGCAGGCACCCAATGAGTTCCATTTGTTTGCCCCGACGAATATTTTTCTGCATATTCTGGCATCCCAGCATAAACAGAGTCTCGCATTAAATTGGACCATGTGGTGGGATAGGCATATCCTTTTTCATTCCCAACCCAGCGGACATCCAACCCTGCATCTCCAAAGATCACTGCATTGGGTTGTAGTTCTCGTACGAGAGAAAAAGTAGCCTCCCAATCATAGTATACTCTTTTATCTACTTTGCGTGTTTCGTTGGCTCCACCATAATAACCTGTTCCTCCATTGGCACCATCGAACCATACTTCAAAAATATCACCGTAATTGGTCAGCAATTCTCGTAATTGGTTCCGCAAATATGTCAAATACTCTGGTTTACCGTAATCTGCATGATTCCTATCCCAAGGCGAATAATAGATACCCAATTTCAACCCGAATTCTTTACAGGCATCAGCCAATTCCCTTATGATATCGCCACGTCCATTTTTCCAGGAAGAATTTTTAACAGAATGTTTTGTGTATTGTGAAGGCCACAGGCAAAAACCATCATGGTGTTTGGCCGTAATAATGATCCCCTTCATGCCGGCGTCTTTAAACGATTTTGCCCATTGCCGACAATCCAATTCTGTTGGGTTAAACTGTTTGGGACTTTCTCCACCTGTCCCCCATTCCATATTTGTAAATGTATTCATATTAAAATGGATAAAAGCATAGAATTCCATCTCCTGCCAATCCATTTGCCTTTGGGAGGGGATCGGGTAAACGGGTTCTGGTGGTGCAACATTTAATTCGTTGCAAGCCATAAAAAATACTAAGATAAAGGTGCTAACAATTTTCATAATGCTTTTGATGGAAATGGTACTTTTTGAACCGTATTTTTATAGGATGGCATTTGGGCATCCACACTAATCAAATAATTGGTAAGATCATTGGCAAGTTCTACCAGTTTATCAGGATTATTTTTAGATAGGTTTTTGGTTTCCCCTATATCTGATTCAAGGTTGAATAATTCGAATCGTTGATCCAGATGATAGTAGATTAGTTTCCAATTTCCCTTCCTAATTGTACTGGTTGCACCAATACCTGGCCCAGATGGGCCCCATTCATTGGGATAATGCCAGACCAAGATCCGGCTATTCAACGCCATCCCAGTTTTCTTCAACATTGGCATGAAATTTTGTCCATCTATGTGTTGTACTGTTTCATAGTTTGTGATCCCTGCCATGGATAAAATAGTTGGATAGAAATCTTCAATGATCAAATAATTTTGGCTGGTAGACCCAGGTGCTACCACACCTGGCCATTTCACGATCATCGGCTCACGGATACCTCCTTCCCTAGCAGACCCTTTTCCACTTGATAGTGGCTTGTTATGGGTATGGGGGTCACCTCCTCGCGCCACAGCACTTAATCCGCCATTATCTGACATAAAAAGGATAGCAGTTTTGTCTTCTATATTATGCTTTTCCAGATAATCCAATAAATTACCCAGACTATTATCCATCCCTTCAATCATAGAAGCGTATTGGGCTTCAATAGTGTCGAGACCCACGTCTAAATATTTTTGGAAAAAACGGTCATCAGCCATTAGCGGCGTATGTACCGTATAATGAGACATATAAAGGAAAAATGGCTTATCCAGTTTCAGCACACTATCAAGGACAGTAATGGATTTTTGGGTAAGGGCTTCGGTTAAGTTAATTTTTTTCCCATGAAATTCGTTTAGCCCTGGAACACTCCAAATATTTTTTGGACTTCCATCCTCATTATTACCAAAATTATCCAAGCCATAATAACTCCCGGGAGCACCGGCGGCATGACCGGCGATATTGACATCAAACCCAATATTCAATGGGTCGGCCGCGGACGTACCCATGGCACCAAAGTGGGCTTTTCCAATATGGATCGTTGTATAATTGTTTTTCTTAAGAATTGCTGGCAGTGGAGTTGCATGGACAGCATGTTTCACCGAAGCATCTGATGTAATCCCATTCACATTCCACATAGGAAAATCCAGATCACCATGGTTGGATTCCATGGATTGTATTTTATCTTTATGAAGTGTCCAATTTGTAACTCGATGTCGGGCGGCATTCATTCCGGTCATAAGACTCACCCGTGTCGGTGAGCAGACGCTGGTGGCATAGGCTTGTGTAAATTTCATTCCTTCTTTCGCAAGCCGTTCCATATTCGGTGTATGATAGCGCTGATTGAAATGGGTAGTCTCATTCCAAAATGGAACGGATGTATCCTGCCAACCCAAGTCATCCACGAAAAAAAGAACAATGTTGGGCGGTTTTATTTCTTTATTACAAGAAAGAAGACATAAAGCGAGATAAACAAACACAGTTTTTTTCATGGCTAAACTCATATTAATACCGAGGGTTTTCCCTTTTTACTTTTTTCTCATTTATTGAATGACAACCTCATCAGAAAATAACCATGCTGCATTCCCCTGAGCAGGGTGCCAACTTGGTAAAATAGATTGATTTCGGGCGGTTACTTTAATATATCGAATGGGATTACCATCATAATTTGCATTCACATTTCTAAACAAAATTTCTGGTGATTTGGCAACCTCATATTCTTTGTTCTGCACCAATTCATAATCCGCGCCATCGACTGATACTTCAAAACGAACTTCCTTTGGAAAAAAGATCCAAGCGCCCTGATTTTGAAAAAAACTTATTCCAAGTTTTTTTATTGATGTCAACGATTCCAAATCAATGACTACTTCAATATCATTCCTTGCGAAGCCCTGCCAAAACCCATCATGATGATTGATTGTTCCCCGCTTACCATCTACCAGAGCGAGAGCCTCTTCTCCAGGATAATGAGTACTATAAGGATGTTTATAAGAAACTGATTTACCAATTCCCAAATGATTCACATTCAACTCATCTTCAGAACGGTCTAAATCTAATCGTCCAATAGGGCGAACACCACTCCCCTTTGTTTTTGTAATACGGTCACCCAATTCTTCGCGAGATTTCTGACCAAGTTCTTTTAATTGTGTAACAATTTCAGGGAATTGTTCTGCCACATTGTAGGACTCGCTGATATCATTTTCAAGATCATACAATTCGATACCTGCATTGCCTCGAGCGTATGGTCCGGGATAGCCATCATTCCCAGGTTCTACACCTAAATAAGAACGATATTCATGCGGGAAGGTCAATTTCCACTTTCCCTGGCGCACAGCTACTAATTCGCCAACATAATAATAATTATATTCATCTCTTGGCGATTTAATTGATTCTCCAAACAGGTGAGATTTAAAACTGATCCCATCAATTTTTTTCTTAGGCAAATCAGCGCCGATAATATCAGCTATTGTTGGCAGGATATCAATCGTTGCAGTAAGTTGATTTGATATAAAGCCCTGCGGAATTTTACCGGGCCAACGCATTATAGCAGGGACACGTGCTCCCCCTTCCCACATGGCCCCTTTACCTTCTCTCAAAAGACCCGTTAAACCTGCATGATTACCATAATTCAACCAGGGGCCGTTATCACTAGTGTAAATGACCAATGTATTTTCATCAAGGCCATTTGTTTTGAGTGCTTTCAATATTTCACCCACAGACCAGTCGATCTCCATTATCACATCACCATACATACCCTGTTCACTTTTGCCTTCAAATTTATTTGACACCCCTAAAGGTACATGGGGCATAGAATGTGGCAGATACAGAAAAAAGGGCTTATCTTTATTCTTTTGGATAAAATTTACTGCCCGTTCTGTATAGCGCGTTGTTAACTGGCCCTGGTCAGCTAATGTAAGAATCTCCTCAATTTTTTGATTGCCTTCAATCAGTGGAAGTTGGGGATAAAAACTTTTAAAATGATCCGTACCACTCACAGGTGCACCGCTATAGTCTACAGGCCACATATCATTGGAATAGGGTACTCCAAAATATTCATCAAACCCTTGTTGAAGGGGAAGAAATTTTTCATGATGGCCTAAATGCCATTTCCCGAATGCAGCTGTGGTATAGCCTTCATTTTTTAATATCTCCGCGATGGTCTCTTCCTCCGGATTCAGCCCAACCCTGGCTGTATGGTTATAGGCACCTTGCACGCCTACCCGTTCAGAATAACAACCAGTGAGCAAGGCAGCTCGGGAAGCACTGCAGACTGCTTGGGAAACATGAAAATCTGTGAAGCGCATACCTTCATCAGCCATCTGATCTAAATTTGGTGTACTATAACCCTGGGCCCCGTAAACACCCACATCTGCATATCCCTGGTCATCGGTAAATATGAGAACAATATTAGGGGGGCGTTCAGCTTTTGGAGCACAGGATATAAAATTTATCAGTCCGCCGACTATCAAAAGACCTGCGAAACAGAATGTTACTTTATAATTTATGCTATACTCAATTTTTATGGAATAAAATCTGGGGCGAGATGGCTTGTTTATTGATATTTGGCCCTTGATAAGATACTTTTAATTGATTACCACCCCCTTTTTCAAAAAAAGTGACACGAATGGGATGATATCCCGCCCTCAGAGCAATCGATCCTCTTTCCTCATTCATTCCATGTAAACCATCATTTTCCACAACCATGGTACTACCGATATAAAACCGACTGCCATCATCAGAATCAGTGTAAAATGAATAAATACCATCTTCGGGTAGAAGAATAAACCCCTCGTACTGGAATCCGAAATAATCACTTTGTTCTCTGAGAAATATATCAAAAGTAGAAGTAACACCTGCCGCCACTACCTCAAGCGCCTTAAAATCAGGAAGCTGATCCCAAGAGCCTTCATAATAACTGTATTTTAATCCCTGGGCAATACCATTCAAATCTACATCTGGGCTGGGTACCACTTTTGTATATTCAGCATGTATGCTCCCGCTGACCGGTTTACCATCCCGAAATACACGTGCTGATACGCGCGCTGTGTTAGTTAAACGGATTGGTCCGTCCACAATGGGAGATTTGAGAGTTGGCACACTACCATCTAACGTATAACGAATGATAATATTCTCCCGCACCGAGGTAATGGATACATTTATTTCATCAATAAAAATATCATATTCGGCAGAAATCATCGGCGGATCATTTACATCTGGCTTGCCCACTAGGTCTAAGACAACAACACTGTTAATGGGATTGGGCGCAACATCAGGTGTGTTGATAATAAGCGCGTCTTCTTCACGGTGAACATTTAATTCCTTGGTTGGATCAGATAGCAGAAAAGCACGACCAGGTTGACTATATACACCGGGAACAACCAAGCGACCATTTGCCGGCCAGGAAAACACATGTAAATACAAACGCGTGCCTCCTTTGATTGATTTCTGTGTGCAGCGTCCCCAGGATAGATGCTTGAACGGACTGGCCTGCGTCCCATAAATCGCGTCGCTATTCGTTTCCATCCATTCACCTATGGCCGCAAGCCGATCAATACTGGGTTGGGGAAAGAGTCCTTCAGCCGTGGGGCCCACATTCAGCAAAAAGTTGCCTCCTTTTGAAGCAATATCTGCCAACTTTTGGATCAAGTCTTCGGTGGATTTCCAGTTATCATCGTTTTTGTTATAACCCCAATGATTGTTCATCGTCATGCAGGTTTCCCAGTCAATTCCCGGAAGTCCTGTGGGAGGAATCTCCTGTTCTGGGGTACCAAAATCACCAGCATATTCTCCCTCTCGGGTCAATCCTTGCATACCCGCCCGACCTATATCAACTCTATTATTGATAATAATACTGGGTTGCAGACTTCGCACATAATTGTAGAGATCCTTCCCGTACTCATGAGCCCATGTTTCTTCCCACTCGCCATCAAACCAGAGGACGCCGATGTCTCCGTAATTCTGAACCAACTCTTTGAGCTGGTTTTTCATATAGGCGATATACCGCTCAAGATCAGCACCTTTTGGCGAGCGATTCTCCCAGCCACGGCGGGGTAGGTAATCCGGATGGTGCCAGTCCATAATAGAATAGTACCAACAAATTTTTAATCCATATTTACGGCAAGCATTAGCTAACTCATCCATCATGTCCCGTTTGAAAGGTGTAGACATAATATCATAATCAGTATATTGGGAATCAAATAAATTAAAACCATCATGATGCTTGCTGGTAATGACAATATATTTCATTCCCGCATCCCTGGCCATACGCACCCATTCATCTGCATTGAATTTGAACGGATTAAATTCATCAATAAATTTGTCATACTGCTCGATGGGAATTTGAGCAGTTGTCCGAATCCATTCGGCATGATTGGTGTTACCTTCCCATTCACCCGCAGGAATCGTATATAGTCCCCAATGAATGAACATGCCAAAACGGGCTTCCCGCCACCATGCCATACGTTCGCTGTCTTCCTGATCACCCTTTTTGTTTTCTGCCGCAGGAATATGGGCGATCACAGCAAATAGAAAAATAAATAAATATAATAATCTTTTCATCTTACCCCACAGGTTTAACACATCTGAAGCCGGTATGACTAAGCCCCGTATCCTGGCTCGAACGCATCCGTCTGGAAACACGGTATCCGCTACAATAGCTGTCATTGCATAGAAAAGAGCCGCCACGCATAACGCGCTTGGGCATATGGGGTTCATTAGGGTCCAATGATGTGGAAGGACCTATGGGATTAACGCACACCGCATTTTTAGCATCAATAAGATAGGATTGATAATGATATAAATCTGCACACCACTCCCACGCATTGCCGGCCATATCAAAAAGCCCATAACCATTAGGCGTGTAAGACATTACAGGTGCAGTACCGTAAAAACCGTCCTTGACGGTGTTTTCATAGGGAAACTGCCCCTGCCAGAAATTGGCCTTACCAGCGGATCGGGTGGCAGGTACATTTCCCCAAGGATAAACGGGATCATTAAGTCCACCTCGCGCAGCCCATTCCCACTCTGCTTCTGTAGGAAGTCTCTTTCCGGCCCATTGAGCGTAGGCCACTGCATCATCCCAGGCGATATGCACCACCGGATGGTTCATTCTATCTTCTATATTGCTACCGGGTCCTTCGGGCTGTCTCCAGTTGGCACCTATGGTCCATGCCCACCACTGTGTTTCATCACTTAGGGCTACCGGGCCATCCGTCGGTCTAAATACTACTGAACCAGGTTGGAAAATATCATCGGGCGGTTTGGGTGTGCTTGGCGGCAGATCCTTTTTCATTTTTTCCCAGTCAATTTTTCTTTCCGCAATGGTGACATAGCCCGAACTATCTACAAATTTACTGAATTGTCGATTAGTAATTTCGTGCGCATCCATGTAAAAACTGTCTACCTTAACTTTATGGCGCGGAAATTCATCTGCACTCGCTTGGTTGCTATTGCCACCCATAGAAAAAATGCCACCTGGTATAAATACCATTTTACCATAATCAATTTTAGGAGTTTGCTTCAAAACATCTGTTTTTTGGCAACTGAATATCAATAAAAATATGTATAAGGATAATTTTACAATCATATTGAACAATTTATAGTTATCATTTTAGATGCTTGATCCAGGGATCATTTGTCTTTTCAAGCCACATTTTTAATTCACCTTTCAGTTCTTTTATTACATCCTGTCTTTCAGTGGCAATATTATTGAGCTGGTACATGTCAGTAAGATTATCATAAAGGGTAATTTGGTCAGCCTCGCTTTCAATTCTACTCATCATGAGCGTGAATTGGTGTGTCCTTATACCTCTCCTACCCATGTCTATTTTCCCCGGTGGAGTATAAATATAAAGCTGGGAACGGGGTCTCACATTTTCTCCGGATAAAAATAATGACGAATAATCAATGCCATCTATTTCATTCATTATTTTTTCCGTAAAACCAAGCAGGCCAAGAAGAGTTGGGAATACATCGGGTGTAGAAATTAATAGTTTATCTTGCCGTGGATTTATTTTACCGGGCCAACGAATGATGAATGGTATACGCATGGATTCTTCATAATGGTTGTTTTTAGATATTTGGTCATGTATACCTAGACAGTTTCCATGGTCAGAAGAGAATAGAACAATTGTATTTTTTTCGAGTCCTGTTTTTTTCAAAACGTTTAGGATCCGACCAAATTGCTCATCTACACCTGTGATCATGGCATAATAGTTTCGAATATGTTTTCGATAATAGTCTCCCCACTTGGTTCCTGCAGCTGGAATATTTGGTCTTTGAATCAAGGAATCTAGAGGAATATCGTTATAAATGGCTTTGTATCGTTCTGGCACCGCAGCATAAGGCATATGGGGCGGATTCATAGCGATCATTAATGCAAATGGCTGACTGGGATCTCTGTAAACTTCATTTTCATTCTTAATATATTTGATTGCAAGATCAGTTTCATGTTCCGGACTCCATTGATGAACATAATTAAAAGAATCCCGGGTCGCACTACCAGCCCAATACATCGGTTTATTATGCTGATCATAAGTACCATAGGCATACCAGAAATCAAATCCATGCCTTCGGTCCGGATGAGTCCACTCGTTCCATTTAACTTTTCCAGCATTATTTAAAGTGTTGATATAAGGTGCATGCGGGCTATCTAAATGCCATTTACCAATATAGCCCAAACTATAGCCTTGATTGTCAAGAATATCTGACCAGGTTTGAGCAGTTTTTTTTAGTTCATAACCAAATGGTGCTGTTATGGTATTACAATTGCCCCATACGCCATGCCCTTGAGGATATTGTCCCGTCATTAGGCTGGCCCGGGTAGGACTACAAATTGGATAATTACTCACTGCTTCTGTGAGCACTAAACCTTGGGAAGCAAATCGATCTAAATAAGGTGTCTGAACGGGTTCCTGTCCCACAAATCCCATAGCTTGCCCCCGCATCTGATCAGGATAAACAATAATTAAATTAGTTTTTTCACTATCAAATGATTGGGCGCATATAACAGAAAACAAAAAGCTTAGATGGGTAAAAATAAATAAGGAAACTCGCTTCATTGATTGTTTCTATTTTTTATATTTATCAAATTTTTCTTGACCTATTTCAGAACGATATCCAGACCATTTTTTCATCCTACAAATTAATGGTGAATAATGGTATCAGAAAGGATGAAAAAATCTAATTCTCGACAAGTTGATCGTTGATTAACTACTGTATTTTGCTTTTCGGCTCGCAGCCAATCGTTTATGGGGATCTAATTCCATTTTCCGTAACCGGATGGATATTGGCGTTACTTCCACCAGTTCATCTTCCGCAATAAATTCAATGGATTGATCCAAGGATAATTTTTTTGGTGGACGCAAGACTACGGTGGAGTCCGAAGCGGCTGCCCGCATATTAGTCAGTTTCTTTTCGCGAGTAATATTTAATGTCAGATCTTCGGTGCGATTGCGCTCACCAATAATCATACCATCATAAACTTCTGTACCCACTTCTACAAATAACTCTCCCCGGTCCATCATGCCTAAACAGGCATATGTTGTGATTCTCCCCTTTCGATCAGCGACCATTGCACCGCTATTCCGCTGGGGGATGGGTCCAAACCATGGGGCATACCCATTAAATAGTTTATTCATGATTCCAGCACCCCGTGTATCCGTTAAGAACTGGCTGCGAAATCCGATTAACCCCCGGGATGGAATCGCAAAATCCATAGACACACGACCATGACCGTGGTTCACTAAATTAGTCATCCGCCCTTTTCGTTCAGATAATTTTTCTGTAATAACACCCACCTTATCATCGGGAATATCCAAAAACACTTTTTCCATGGGCTCCATCACTTTTCCATTTTCTTCATGGGTAATCACCCGAGGTTTTGAGACCATAAATTCGTACCCCTCCCTTCGCATGGTTTCGATCAGAATGGCCATTTGTAATTCGCCTCGCCCTCTCACCTCAAATACGTCTGTACGATCGGTTGCATGCACCTGGAGAGAAACATTCCCAAGAATTTCTTTTTCCAATCGCTCACTGATATTGCGGGAAGTGAGATATTTTCCTTCCTTGCCGGCAAAGGGACTATTATTCACATAAAACAGCATGGAAACGGTGGGTTCATCAATCACAATCCGAGGAAGTGGTTCCGGATTTTCATTTGAAGAAATCGTATCACCGATGGTGACGCCGTCTATGCCCGCAACCGCAATAATATCACCTGCTTCTAGGTTATCCACCTGGATTTTTTGGAGTCCAATAAATGTATATAGTGCAGAAAATCTCTGTCTCTTCCGAATACCATCAGCACTACAGAGGGCATAGGATTGATTCATCTCTAATTTCCCATTATTTAATCGGCCAATCGCCACCTGGCCCACGTAAGAATCGTAGTCCAGGTTGGTGACTAAAAATTGCGGAGTATAGTTATCATCTGCAACAGGTCCTTTTATATGTTCAAGAATTGCATTAAACAAGGGCGTTAGATCCTTGGAGTCATCGTCTAATGCGTTATGGGCAATCCCGGCCTTTGCATTGGTATACAATATGGGGAATTCTATCTGTTCTTCTGTTGCATTCAGATCGATAAATAAATCATAGACCTCATTGAGCACTTCATCAATGCGTGCGTCAGACCGATCGATTTTATTGATGACCAATATAACCGGTAATTGTTTTTCCAGTGTTTTCTTAAGGACAAACCGTGTTTGAGGCAAGGGTCCTTCGCTGGCATCCACCAGCAGCAATGCGCCGTCCACCAGGTTTAAACTTCGTTCCACCTCTCCGCCAAAATCTGCATGGCCAGGCGTATCCATAATATTGATTTTTACATCCTTGAACTGGACAGCCGTATTCTTGGCTGTGATGGTAATCCCCCTTTCTTTTTCCAGATCCATTGAATCCATGACACGCTCTTCTATTTTCTGGTGGGATTTGAAGGTGCCACTTTGCTGCAGGAGTCCATCAACGAGTGTGGTTTTACCATGGTCAACATGGGCGATAATTGCAATATTTCTAAAATTATTTTTTCTCATTATTAAGAGACCTTTTTAATATCTTGGACCCCCTTTTATTCCCCCTCTCACAGGGGATCCAGAGGGATCAGGAATTAATATATTATATTCGTAATAATTGGGCCAAAATCAGCCTGGGAATTTCGGTTTAAATAAGTCAGTAATTCACTAAAATCAGTCCACTTATGGATTTATTAATTGATTCCTGATTGTAGTAAATTAACAATCAAATTTTGATTAAATCCAATATAAGTGTCACCCAACCCAAAGGAAATATGATGAACCGTTTAGCATTTTCTATTATTGTTGCTGTAATCTGTGCATTTCCACTCCTAGATGCCCAGGTACAACTCTCCGGATCCGTCTTCCATGATAAAAACAAAGACGGTATTCAGAATTCCGGTGAAAAAGGCATCAAGGATATTCCGGTTTCCAACGGAAGGGATATTGTTTTAACCGATCGGAAAGGGGTTTTTCACATTGTGTCCGATAGCAATGATGTGATTTTTATCATGCAGCCTTCTGGATGGAAGGTGCCGGTGAATGACTATAATATTCCACAGTATTATAAAAATATTCGGCTGAAGAAAGGCCCGGACTACCTAAAATATAAAGGATTTACTGATCCGATTCCCTTGCCAGAAAAACTGACTTTCCCTATATATAAATCCAAGAATCGCAGCGATAAAATCCGAGCCATTATCAGTGGAGACCCCCAACCGCGGGACTCGACAGAAGTGCGATACTTCCGGGATGAAATTTTAAATAAAATGCTGACGGAGAAAGATGCGGAATTTTATGTCCCCCTTGGAGATATTATGTACAATGATCTTTCCCTTTATCCCTATTATCTTGAACAAGTCTCCCGATTGGGAATACCCATTTGGCATATATTCGGGAATCATGATATCAATTATCGAGCCCCATCCGATTCATTGGCCAAAGAAACCTGGCGCACCTATTTTGGTCCCGATTATTATTCGTTTGAATATGGCAACGTTCATTTTATTGCCTTAAATACGGTGTTTTATAAAGGATGGAATGTGGAAAAAGATAAAAAAGGATCATATCTTGGAAAACTCCATGACAATCAGACAGCTTGGCTAGAGAATGATCTGTCTCTTGTTTCATCAGATAAACAAATAGTCTTTCTAAGCCATATTCCCATTATATCCGATGTATATAAAGGAAAACGGGTTGAATTGACCAATCGATATCAACTGTATAAAATGGTACATGATCGAAATAAAATTCTGGCGCTTTCCGGCCATATGCATTTCTTAGAGAATATGGAACTGACAGCGGACCACGGGTGGACGGGTGAAGCTGAGTTTCGCAATTTGAACCTGGGTGCCGGGTGCGGCGCCTGGTGGTATGGTCCCATCCAGGCCAACGGCGTTCCCTATGGCTTTCATTATGACGGCACACCTAACGGATATTTTATGTTTGATTTTTCTAAAAACCATTTCAATTATGAATTTATACCAGGCAAAAGCGATCCGAACCAAACCTTCCGAATCAGCAGCCCTTCGGATAGAATGACAACTGCTTCTATGGATACATCCATTCTGGCCGTGAATGTGTTTTTCGGTGGACCTAAAACAATCGTATCCTGTACCATTGACGGAAATGAAATATGGCTAAAAAAAGCGGTGACCGCCGAAGACCCTTATATAAACCGGATCATTAAACTGTATCCCGACCTATACCCAAATCTTGACACAATGCCCATCAATTCGCATATGTGGCTGGGGGATTTACCCACATTATCTAAAGGGAATCATACGATTCGTGTCCAAGTGATTCACGATAATGGCATCATGGAAAATCAGGCAAAAATATTTGAAATTTATTGAACATATTGTATTTATTTTCCACAAACAACTGGAGAAATTTCTCATGATTAAGCGATCTATTATTTTCAGTATTTTACTTTCCTTCCTCTATTCAAATGAGGGAGAAACCATTACATTTACCAGTGCAAACCCCTTTGGTTTTAATGATGTTCTTTCTGCCTTGGATCAGCAGGAACCCCAAGAAGTATATGGTGTTCTCAAAATGCCGAATCAGATGGGGAATAAAAAAGTACCCCTTGTGATTGGTGTGGCCGGAAGCCTGGGATGGATGGATCATCATTATGAATATCTTCAGATGTATCAAGAAATGGGGATTGCCACATTTGAAGTTAAAAGTTTTGCCAGCCGAGGTATTCAATCGACCGTGGGTTCCCAGGTCGAAGTCACCATGGCGGCCATGATGCTGGATGTGTACCGGGCATTTGAAATTTTGGCGAAGGATTCCAGAATCGATAGGGATAAGGTGGCCATTACGGGATGGAGTCTTGGGGGCGGTGTGACGCTTTTTTCTGGTTGGCTCCCGGCTAAAAATGCAATGAATTCCAATTTAAAATTTGCCGCCCATCTGGCTATTTATCCACCCTGTTTCATTGTACCTGAAAATTTAGAATTTACAGACGCACCCATGCATATCCTTATTGGTGAAGTGGATAATTGGACACCGGCAGCGGCTTGTAAAGATCTGATTCCGGATATGATAGGGAATGGCACCAATATAGGTATCACGGTATATGAAGATTCACATCATTCTTTTGATAGTTCAACGCCACCCCGAGTCGATGAGGCCGGTTATAGTTTTACCGATTGCCGATTAAAAATGCGGGCGGATGGAGTCGTGGTTATGAATTTAATGGATATCCCCATGACCAATCCTACTCTTCAGAAAATAGGTCTCGCTTTTTGTGCGGATCGCGGTCCCACCCATGGGGGAAATCCTGAGAGCCGGAAAGCGGCATTTGTTTTTGCGAAAGACTTTATGGGGAAACACTTACTGGATAATGATTAAGTTTTCTTTTTTTTTAAATCCAGCGATTAGGAAAGGTTAATATCACTTAAAGAATCTCCATCGAACCGGCTTAATGCAAAAAACGGATTAATCGGTTTTTGTCCAGTAACGAGGTCTGCCATGACCTCTCCCAATGCGGGCCCCATTTTGAAGCCATGACCTGATCCACCACCCAATAGCCAACCATTTTCAGCTTCCGGATGGCGATCAATAATAAAATGTTCATCCGGTGTATTTTCATACTGGCAAACCCTTGTGTCAATAATGTCAGCATTTTTTAATCCTGGGAATCGGAGGGATACATATTTTCTTGCTGCCTCCATTCCCGCTGGACTTGGATTGCGGTCACCCGTTTCAGGGTCGAATGATGCTCCACGATTATCGTCGGCGAATTTAAATCCGTGGAATGTTGATCCGGGAATGCCATAACGAAAACCATCACCGAGATGGCCCCACATGGGCATGTGACCAGACATAAATTCAGGTGGTGTGTCAAAGAAAAATACTTCCTGTCTTGTGGGTTGAACCAAATCGCCAATCACATCAGGAAACACAGTCCTCATCCAGGGACCGCAGCAAAAAATATAATGATCCGCCTGGATGGTAGTGCCATCATCCATTTTCATTTCGCGCAGTTCACCATGGGCGCATTCGGGTGGTTTTACGCATTTTCCTACATAATCACCACCTAATTTGACGAATTGATCCACCACCACTTTGCAGGCGTGATTGGCCCTTAAAAAACCGGCTTCCGGTTCGTAAAAAAAGCTTTTAATACTCTCAGTATTAATTTGGGGGAACCGTTTGGCTACTGTTCCTTTTGATAATTCATTTACTTCAAGGTTGAGCTGATCCAACACCGGTAATGCATCCCTTGCGAAATCGTCCGATTTAGAAAACATCCATAGGATGCCTGTTTTCAGGTAGAGTTCCTCCTGCCATTGGGATTGAAAGGATTTCCACAAGGCCAAGGATCGGGCTGACCATTGGATATATTCATGTCCTTTGCCGTAAATACTGCGGATCATCCGTGATTCACCACCGGAACTGGCTTTGGAATTTCCCGGGCCATGGCGGTCAATGAGGGTCACATGGTGCCCTGCCTTTTGCAGGTGGAATGCTGTCCATGAACCAAAAGCACCGGCTCCAATGACGGCAATCTTCATATCAATTGGAAAAGTTCAATGGCCATCAGGCGGATTGCGATCAGGGTCAACGCGACCTTAAAGAGGATGCAAAAGGTAGATTCGGGCAGTTTCCCCAGCATGCGTTTCCCAAGTGTGGTTCCAACATATACGGCCACCACCAAGGGAAGTAAGACGGACCATTCTGAAAAATAGTTCACACCAAACAGGAATATAAATATGGGCATTTTCCCTAAATGGCCCACGGCCTGGCAGGCCGCTTTTGTGGCAATGACATTTTCTTTCGTCATATCTTTATTGATAAAAAATGGGGCAATTAACGGTCCTGCAGCTCCGATAAAAACCGTGACCAATCCACTGAGACCTCCCATCCAAACGAATGCATTTTCAGCCACAGGTTTCCCTTTTTTTCTCAAGAATAAAAACCACAGGATATAGACCCCGATGAGGGGTTTCAGGAAATCTATTTTTATTTCGCTGGCCGATTCAACGCCAATCCATTGCATCAACCCAACAATCATCAATGCTGATAAAAGAAGACCGGGAATCACACCGGTGACAAACTGTTTGAAAATGGGCCCATGCAGGTGTGTGCGATACACCACAGTCCGGGTCACATTACTTACCAATTGAATGACGCCGTGAAGGGCCACCACCATATAGCCTTCCGGAATCATCACTGCCATAATACCCAATAACGTTACACCGCCGCCCATACCAATAATAGCCGAGAGCATGGATGTGAGAAAAGCGGCTAAAATGAGAATTAGAGATTCTATCATGGATATAATGTAGTGGAGAGGCCACGCCTATCGGCGGGTAAACAGGCCTCTCCCCTACACCAATTAATCATTTGGAAAGCTTTTCAGCCAGTTAAATTGCCAATGGAGGGTTAATTTTTTATCAGGATCTTTGATATGAATAGTGTCCAGAAATTCCCTATAATTTTCTTCAAAAATGCCGGGGGGTGCATCGTAGGCCATTTCTAACCGATTGCCATTAACCAATATGGCTTCTACCTTAATGCGGTCTTTCGATTCGGAATAAAAAGCGTTAAACATATATGCATTTTTTTGAGAGGTCCTTTTAAAGGAGGCGATAAACTTATTCTGCTCTCCATATTCATTCAGCACCTGGTATTCTCCTTTATTTTTGATAATGATCCAGGATGCCCGTTTTTGGATTTCCTTCCGTTGAATCACTTTTCCATCTTCGGAAAGAGTGCCCACTCCATATTCCGTCCAGACCCCTTCAATGGGATCCAGATTGGCTTTATTACTTGAAAAATGTTTTTTATAATTTCGTGTTGCCTGTGGTTCAAATAAAATTTGATCCTGCTGCTTCATGATGTTGGTGCAGCCTGAAAAGATTAAAATATAAAGTGTGATTTTAAAATTGAAATTGACTGGATTAAGTCCAAACATATTATTCATATGCCCAATCTAATAATAGTTGACCTATACATAAAAGCTCCCCAGGAAAGCCTCACAATGCCAATAACCATCGATATAATAATATGGCAGTTTTAATTTTACCTTTGGCATGGCCTCGTCAAAATAGTGACGAATCGTCATAATCGGATGGTGAAGAAGCATCCGGGGCCCTGCGTCTTTAATAACTGTTTTTATTGGGGACCGCATCTCCTTCGTATGTCATATTTGAATGACTTCTTTAATCTTTACATCCACAAGATTATTCCAGGAAAATTATCCAGACCTAATTTTTTACAATCGGCAATCTGATTTGGGATGGATATTTGGCATTATGATGAATCTGATTAATGGCGACCACACCCTCAGACTCATCAAAATTATTGCCACCCGTGTTCAGGTTCCGCGTAAATCTGGGGAAATTACTGCTGGATATTTCAATCCGGATACGATGTCCTTTTTCGAAATAGTTACTGGTTGACATGGGTGTCATTTCGATTTTATACACCTTTCCTTTTTTCATGAATTCTTCTTTGTCATATCCATTCCGGTATCGGGCGCGTTGAATCGTTTCATCCAAATTATATGCCCGTCCATCGGGATAGACATCAATGAGTTTAATGGTGAAATCCGTATCCCTGGCATCCGAAGCCACATAGAGTGTTGTCTCAATAAATCCGGTCACTTCTATACCCCTGTTCAGGGGTGCTGATGTATAGATAAGAATATCATTCCGCGTTTCCATATGCTGCTGATCGAATGCACCGCCTTTTACAGCATTGCCTGAACAACACACATTCCCGCCATAGGAATTAACAGGATTCATGGGATCGTAGGTAAAGGAATCCTGGGGTGATTTTTTACCCGGTTTCGTTTTGCCTAATTTTCCATCTCCATATAAACTATTGGCACTGCCCTTGCTCGTGAGATAGAATGGGGTCATTTCAGCAGATTTGGGCGGCCACTGGTCTGCCTGCTGCCATTGATTGGAACCCATGGTATAATATTGAACCCGGGGCGTTTTTTCCTTAAATCCATTCTCCTCCTCTTTAAGCCACATATCAAACCAACTATAAATCTGTTCGTCATAATTTAGACGGGCATCCCCAACACTTCGTTCGCCCACAATTGTATTCTCTGTGGCACGGGTATAAGCACAATGTAATGTGGGTGCAATCACTAAATATTGATTATCCGAAACAGCCGGGTCACTGATATTATTTCGCACATGGTTAAACAATGCCAGGTTTGGACTGATGGACACATCGTACCAGGAGCAAAACCAAAAACTGGGTACGCCGAAACCCATATCATCGTTATATAAACCGCCCGTATACCAGGCTGGATCGTTTGGCTTTTGCAAAATCATTTTATCATAAATCTCTGATTTACCATTCACATTCTTTAGAATATCAGACACGGGCAAATGGGCCAGCGCTTCAGACATATCGACAGGCGGATTTTCTGGCGCCAGATCATAAAAACGGGAGATACGGATGAGATCTTCCTGAGAAGCGCCGGCAGGAATCCTGGGCTTAAACTTGTCGTGTTCTACGCCATAGAGCCATGAGGTAAACAACATCTGCTGGGCGCCGCCCCGATACCAATTCCCCTGTTCATAATAATCTCCAACCCGGCCCACACCGGCACCAAAACCCATGGGAACCATAGCCGCATGAGACGGATGATCCAGGGCAGCCACAGCCATTTGCCATTCAGCTGTGGACGAACAGCCATAGGTCCCAATTTTACCGTTGGACCAATCCTGGTTTTTCATCCAGGAAAATGCATCATATCCATCCGTTAGAGGGGTACCTAAAATGTCCCATTCTCCCTCGGAAAAATAACGGCCTCTTTCATTTTGAATGACATAGGCATAGCCTCTTTTCACTATCTCGTAAGCGCGTTTGGCGGTACGGGTGTTTTTTTCACCATCCCGCCAGGTGTTAAAATTATAAGGTGTCCGTGAGAAAATAATCGGGACAGCCTCATCTGTTTTCGGCCGATAAATATCTGTGGCCAGGCGAATACCATCCCGCATGGGCATCATCACTTTGTTATCGATAATAGCAATTGAATCAAGTTGGGCAAAAATATCTTTAGATGATTGTGCGGCTACCGGGAAAAAACTGCATAACAGAAGTGAGTGAACTAACATTTGGATGATTTTATTATTATTCATTTGATAGTCTTCCTTTTTAATAAGGTTTGAAAAACTTTTAACAATTTGCACTTTAGGAGCTTTTTACTTTTTTTCTCCTTTTTTCACATAGGTATCGAGCCAGTTCGCCGTTTCCCACAACATATGCATCACCGATTCTCTGGCACGGTATCCATGACTTTCATGTGGCAACATCACCAGCTTGGCTGTGGCCCCATGACCCTTTAAGGCATGGTAATACCGTTTACTCTGAACGGGAAATGTGCCTGAATTATTATCCGCTTCCCCATGAATCAAAAGAATCGGTTCATTCACTTTTTGGGTATGCATAAAGGGTGACATGGCAAAATAGACTTCCGGTGCTTCCCAAAACGTTCGTTCCTCCGCCTGGAAGCCAAAGGGGGTCAGGGTACGATTATAGGCACCGCTCCGGGCAACCCCTGCTTGATAAATATCCGAGTGGGCGAGCAAATTTGCCACCATAAATGCACCATAAGAGTGGCCGCCGATGGCCATTTGATCTGGAGTCGTTATTTCCCGTTTGACCATTTCATCGGCAGCGGCCTGTGCGCTGGCTACCAGTTGTTTAATGTAGGTGTCATTCGGCTCTTTGTCCCCTTCCCCAATGACCGGCATGGTAGGACCGGATAAAACCGCATAGCCGTAGGACAGCATAATGAGTGGGGATGTGGGACTAATCCGGACAAACCGATGGGGTGATCCCACCACCTGGGATGCGGCTTTCGCTGTTTTGAATTCCCTGGGATAGGCCCACATGAGCAATGGCAAAGGACCATCACCCGGTTTCCGCCCCGGCGGTAAATAGAGGGTCGCAGACAGATCGATGCCATCATGGCGCTTATAGGTAATCATTTCTTTATACACACCCTTCATCTGGGGATAAGGATGGGTGAAGTTTGTGACTGGATCCACGGATCCGTCCGCCATATTTCTCAAATAATAATTCACCGGTTCTTCCGTGGTTTCACGACTGGTGAGGACCACCCGTTTTTCCCCATCAATCATGGTTACGGGCCGTTCATAATAGGGAGAGGCGGATCGCCATAACCGTTTGGATTGACTATTCATTAAATTGAATTCATCCACAAAAGGTCGGTCTCCATCGGGGGATGAACCGACTCCGGATAAAAATACGGTTTCACCATCCTGACCAAACAGCAAGACATTCCGCCCGTATTTATTCCGATGCAGCATGGGTGAACCGGGATCACTGTAGCGGTCCTCGTATAATCTATCTATAATCTTTTTGGGCGTGGCTGGTTTGTCGGGATTCATCATCCATGTGGTGGTTCGTCGGGTGCCCCATTCTCGGGTATAAGCCAGGGCAATATGATCATTCCCCCACATGATACCTGAATAACGAAGATCTAACTGCATTAAGGATTCTGCCGATTGATTGAAGGGTGCATCCATGGTAAATATTTCATCCCTGAAATCTGCTGCTGCTTTTGGATCTCCGCCATCCAGTGCGTTTACATAATAGATGACGGCACCTGCATCTGCGCGCCAGCCAAATGAACGGGGTCCGGTGAGGACTGCCCCAAACCCCTTGGGGAGCGATTCCGCCAAGGGCATATCCCGAAGTACCGATATGGTTTTTCCATGGATATCCAATACGTCAACACGCATGGGGAATCGATACAAAGGCACCAGGTAAGAAAAGGGACGATGAATGGTTTTCATTAAAATATATTTTCCATTAGGTGAAGGTTCCGCAAACCGGATCATGCCGGGCTTGCCAATGTTTTTCGCCTTTCCTTTTAGGTTCACAAGGACCATTTGTGCATTCATATAATATGCAAATAATGCTTCATCTTCGGCATTGGACAATAGATCCTGATAGGTTCTCACCGGTGCTATTTTTCCCATATTTTCCTGGATTACAGGCCCCTGGGGCACCAATGATGGCCGGGGCGGTTCCTCGCGGCCACTCAAAATCGTTTTGGCCAGGATATTTTTACTATCTGACAGCCATGAAAAAGGAGAACCATAAATGGCATTTAAGGGTGTTTTTAATAATAATGATGCACGGCCGCTGGCTGCTTTGACCAGATAAAGATTAATCTGGGCGCCATGGGTCACGGTCATGGCAATGTGTTTTGCGTTGGGTGACCAACTGACATTCGAAATGCGGCCATTTTTGGGGAGCCCCTTCACGCGTTTTTGTGCACCGCTACCTAAATCCTGAATAATCATGCCCGTATAATACCGGGTTCGGCTCCGGCCGTTGGTGGCCGGATTGATCCGCAGTCCCGCCAGTCGTAATTCCGGCTGAGATAATTCTTCGATGGATGGGAGGCTGGCTCTTTCCAGAATGAGGATATGTTTTTTATTTGGAGACACACTAACGCCAGGCGTTCCCGGCGCATCAACAAGATCTGCAATTGCCTTCGGCGGCATTTTGTAATCATTCTCTGCCCATGCCACTGTAAATATAATTAAAGTAAATATGACGCTCATGTTGATCTTTTTATTCATGAATTCCTCCTGGTGTGATTACTGAAATTAAAAAGGGTTAATATTTTATAATACATCTATAGAAATCATTTATTAGAAAACCTGGATACAATTTCCTTGTATCTTTTTGAACCTTCTCTAAGAGATCTTTTTTGAGTTATAAAATCAACTTCGTATAATCCAAATTTCATTTCATACCCTTCAGACCATTCAAAATTATCCATTAAAGACCAATAATAATATCCACGAATATCCGCTCCCTCAGAAATAGCCTTAGATACTGCATATAAATAACGCTCAATGAAAATCGACCTAAGGCTATCTTTTTTATCAGCAACACCATTTTCTGTTATAATTATCGGCACGCCAAGAGTAACAGCCCTTTTTATTGAACGATAAATTGCCTCTGGATAAATTGGATAAGCCATATCGGTCATTTGTTCTTCAGGATAGAACTCAAATCGAAAAAAGTTATTTAAATTTAATTGGGATTTCACTCTCTGATGTGAATAGTTATTTAAACCAATGAAATCTAATGCTCCTATACCTTCAGAATTTTTAATTGTTACTTTATCCATACCTGGCATACTAAACTCAAACTCACCTGTCCGAAAATAATCAAGTGCACCTTGATTAAAAACACCATCTAAAGTTCTACTTACAAACCAATCTAAAGGATTCCAACGATTATAGGGATCAAATGGAAAAATATTCTTTACAATTCCAATTTGGTGATTTTTTCCATCTTCATGGTTTTTTAATTTCTTATAAACGCTAGTATGAGCTAGTAATAGATTTTTCATAACATTACCAGCTAATTCAGGATTTTGTTTACCTGGTGGGAAGACTCCATTGAAATATCCTTGAGTTGTATAAACAGCAGGTTCATTTATCGTACACCAAATATGGACCTTATCTTTTAGTCCTTCAAAAACATATTCGCTAAATCGAATAAAATATTTAATATTATCTTCAATTTCAAAAGCGCTCATATCCTCAAACCAAAGAGGATTTGTAAAATGGTGCAACGTAACAACGGGGGTAATGCCAGCTGTTATTAAGGCAGTAGCGACGTCTCTATAATGTTGCAGTGCAATAATATCAAACTTTCCCTCTTCTGGTTCAATCTTACTCCATTCAACTGAAAATCTATAAACATCAACTCCTAACGCCTTTATTAATGATATATCTTCATTATAACGATTCCAATGATCACATGCTAAGCCCGAGATATCTCCATTATGGATACGGCCACCACCGTCTTCTTTTATATCTTTTTCCCATCTCGACCAGTTATTTATGCAATTACCTTCTACTTGATGTGCGGCTGTTGCCACGCCCCACTGAAACCCTGAGGGAAAATCCATTGTATCTACTTCAATTTCATTCCAGTCCCAACGCGTTTCAGGATGAAGAACCTGCATCGTTATAACATAGATAAAAATCAGAGCAACCGGGACTGCCAGTATCGAAAGCCTTCGTTTAGTTTTAAATGACATCAATATCGAATCAGTTTAATTCATTCGCACTGCTAAATAAGGTCATAACGATACCCACATCAATCATTTCATGATGGCCCGGAAGTAATCCCGTGGTTTCTACATCTATATGGGCCCAATAGCCATTGATCCGGTGCTTCGTTTGGATGGGGAATCGGTGCTTTGACTTCCATCTTCTGAATAAAGGAATCATCTTTTTCAGTTTCTTGAGCAAAGATTGGAATTACGAAGAATATGAGCCAGAGGCGCTTCATTTAAGTAGGAAACTGGTGACGAGGGCGGCGTGATCTGAAGGAAAGGTTACAGGTTCGTTTAACAGATTATGGGATTCAAGTGGTCTAGGATATTTTACAGATTTAACGGACTTCATTGAATCGTTTAAATAGTAAATGAAATCGATTCGGTCTTGTTGTTGATTTGGAAATCGAGGAGACCAAGTGCTTCCAAGTTTTCGATTCACTGTTGGATACTGCTCTCGAAAGGAATCAGTAAACCCAGCAGCAGTGATGTACTTGCTCGTTGGCCAGTCTATAATATACCCATATTGATCAATTGCATCTTCGGTGTAATCAAGATGCGACATGCTATTAAAATCACCCGAAATGATGATTGGAGCATCTGCATAATTTGACTCTGCAAGTTTTGCTTTTGCGAGTGTCAATATTTGTTCTAAGTCACTTGCAGATGATGCGCATGCAGCGAGTAACTCTTCCTTCGACTTACCTTCTCGTGTACCAACTGCCCAAATCTCAGCGTCGTATGGGAGCCAGATAGAATAAAACGCTAGTGGTGTCTTGTCAGGTAATTGAATGATTGCTCCAACACACTTGAATTCATGAAAGACAGAAATGTCTTCAAGAATTGGAAAGCGACTCATGATGGAAACGTTCGTACCCCTTGGGAGAAAGTTGAAGCCAAGTGCTTCAGAAATGAGTTCCCCTGAGCCGTATGTTTCTTGCATTGCAATGATATCTGCACGACTATTTTTGATCACTCTAATAACTTTTTGTGGACCAAGCTTCTCACCATCCTCACGGCCTCCATGCCAAATATTCCATGTCATGATAGAGAAATCACTTTCAGGAGCTGGATTTTGTCCCCACGCCAGCCCAATAAATAATAGCAATGATATATACCTAACCATACCCTATAATCTACTCATAATATTGACCTGGTTCTTCCCCTTTCTGGACCAACCTTCCGGATTGAATATCATTTAATGAAATTGATTTTTTATCAAAAGGGTTGGCCAAATCAATTACCATAAATAAGAGAATAATAAAATAGCAATTTTCAGAGAAATAGAGAGATGATTGATAAAGAGAAAAATCTTGTCTGGGTGGACCTTGAGATGACAGGTCTTGATGACGGACATGTAATAATCGAAATCGCATCCTTGGTTACAGACTCGGACTTGAACGAACTTGCTGCCGGACCGGTTGTTGCAATTCAACGTACTGAAGAAGAGCTCGCAAACATAAACGAGTGGTCTATGGATCAGCACACAAAATCTGGATTACTCAAACGGGTTAAAGAATCGTCTATAACGATCGATATAGCGGACCAAATTACGGTCAACTTCCTGAAGGAATGGGTGGACGAAGGCAAGTCACCAATCTGTGGAAATTCAATCGCCACAGATAGGAAATTTATCCGTAGAGAAATGCCAAGCCTTGATAGCTACCTGCATTACAGAATGATAGATGTTTCCACAATCAAAGAACTTGCCGCCCGCTGGTACGAGAATCTAGATCCGCCGTCAAAAAAGAGTGAACACACTGCACTTTCTGATATCAGAGAAAGTATTGAAGAACTACGCTGGTACAGAGGAAAGGTATTTTCTTAACCAAGACGTTACCCCTTGCAAGAACCGACTCTGAAAGAGCCGTACAAACTATTTGGGAAATCGCTCTACTTGATCCTAAAACCTTGAAATGGGTCAATATTTAGGGTATATATATAAAACTGCGGTTAAGTATCAGAAGTTTAATAATGATGTGAGGTGTGAATATTTAGTAGAAATTCCAAACCCAGAATAGAAAACAATTATTAATTATAATTGTATTAAAACTTTTTATTTTAAAATCTCTTCTAATCTTATAGCAAAATACCTGTGATTAATCCTATTGTATAACGTTCCGTTTTCTTCTCCTTATATTTAATCCAGAGGCGTTTCATTTTAAAAGAAATAATAATTAAAAGATGTTTCAAATTTTTAAATAACTCCATTCTTTTGAAAAAGGAACGCGAGTCATAAGTACTGAACCATTTTTAGTTACCAATAAATTATCACTAGGATTTACACCTATACTTCTTTTTGAGTCATAAAGACCTGGCTCAACACTAAACATCATCCCTTCTTGTATTGGAGTGTGATCACCCAGAGAGAAGTAAGGCGCCTGGTGGCCTTCAAAATTCAGACCAGTTCCGTGCCCAGGTCTATGATATATATAATCTTGCATTCCATTATCAACTTGATGCTTATGAACTTTGTAAGCAATATCTGAGCACAATGCACCTGGCTTTGTTTCTTCAACCATGATTTGAATTGTTTCTGAAACAATTGACCACATTTTATCCTGGTTTTTTGCAACAGGATAAATTTGATAATTCCTATAAGCTTCACCTCCACAACCACCTATTTTTATATCTGTATTAACATATACTGGTTGACCTTTTTTGACAGGATTATAAAATAGTTGATTTGGATGTGGATACCCAGTTGAAACGCCAGCTCTTACATATTCTGAAGTGACTTCTATTCCGACAGCGTTATGAGGCTTTCCATCATAAAAAAGATCCTTCATCAATAGATTTATTCCATATGCCTTTAAAGCCTGACCTATTTCAAAATCATTAGTATTTGTTCCATGTTCTAGAATATAATCTCTAGCAAAAGCATGGATTTTATCAAAATAACGATAGGCCCGTTGGGTCAAAGCGATTTCATCTTTAGTTTTAATAATTCTCATTTTTTCACAGATACTATTGATATTTATAAACTCTGTTTTAGGAAGTTTTTTGCCTATTTGTTTTAATTGGCTATTTGACAAATTCATATCAGTAGCAATCACCTTATCTGACAAACCTTTATCTTTTAAGTGAATTAGTAACCATTCAAATAAATCCACTTGTCTTCCTGCTATAACCTTACCTTTATTTGGATAACCACCTTCACCATGAGGATAACAAAAATAATATTTATTATCTGTGGCCCACCAAGAGTCAATTAAGTCTCTATCAATTCCAGGTGAATACCAATAGGCAGTATCTTTTTCATCTAATGGAAATAAGACCCAAGTCGTTCTTTCGCCACTACCTCTAAAACATCCAGAGAAATAAACTTTATTGACATCACTTTCAAGTAGAATAGCATCTACTTTTTTTTGTTCAAGTTGATTTTTTAAATTTTGAACTCTGGAATAATACCATGACAGAGGAAGCCTATCATAACCTTTGGGTGCAGGTTTTGGTTGTTTTCGATCTTTAACCAATAGTGATTCAGATTCTCCAGGAATTCTAGATAAACTTTTTGCATTTAAGCTCATCGATGCTAATCCTAAACCCATATTTTTTATAAACTTTCTACGATCAATAGACATCAGCTTTCCTTTATTTGAGCCAGAGGCGTTTCATACAGGAAATTACACAGAAATTTTAATAGCCGATATGTAAAAAGGTGTTAGCCTGTCCTTGGTATGCCCCGTACCTAGATTAAGTATCCAAACCTTGGATGGGGTGGCCCATACTGTGTCCCATTTAGGGTAAAGTTTGATAAAGTAACTATGGTGTTGCGAATATTAACTTATAATAAGGTTAAAACTAAACGAGAGGGTATTTTTGTCATGAATAAAATAAATCTTAAATCATTACTTTACTTAATAATAGTACCATTTTTGTTTGCTGAAAATCCACCTTCGGACAAATTAAAACTAATGGCGGTTGAAAAAGTAGACTCACAGTCAAAGCTTATTCAAGAAATGGTAGATATGATTTTTAGTTTTGGAGAGCTAGGCTTTCAAGAAATTGAAACATCTAATTATTTAATTGGGATTTTGGAACAAAATGGTTTCAAAGTTACCCGTGGAATATCAGGTATTCCTACAGCTTGGATGGCAGAATGGGGTAAAGGTAAACCAGTGATTGCCTTGGGCTCTGATATAGATGGTATACCAAAATCATCTCAAATGCCGGGTGTCGCTTATCATAAGCCTATTATAGAAGGTGCGCCTGGACATGGTGAAGGACATAATTCTGGTCAAGCGGTAATTGTAGCAGCTGCCATTGCTATGAAAGAAATTATGATTAATGAAAAGATTAAGGGAACATTGAAAATTTGGCCAGGAGTTGCTGAAGAATTGGTCGCAACGAAAGCTTATTTTGTTAGAGATGGTTATTTTAAAGATGTTGATGCATGTATTTTTACTCATGTGAGCAGTAATTTGGCAGTGACACATGGACAGGCCGGTGGTAATGGATTACTATCGGTAGAGTATTCATTTGAAGGTAAAACAGCCCATTCTGCTGGCTCACCTTGGAGAGGTAAAAGTGCTCTAGATGCTGTAGAGTTAATGAATATTGGCTGGAATTTTCGTAGAGAGCATCTACGTCCACCATATCGAATTCATTATATAATTACTGATGGTGGAGATCAACCAAATGTTGTTCCAAGAAATGCTTCAGTTTGGTATTATTTACGTGAACTGGACTATGAGCATATTATGGAACTTTTTGATTATTCAAATGATATTGCAGAAGGCGCAGCTAAAATGAGTGGCACAGAACTTATATCTACAAGAATATTAGGTTCGGCTTGGCCAAGATATTTTAATGAACCAATTGCTCGTGCTATGTATACAAATATAAAAGAAGTTGGCCTTCCTGTATGGGATAAGAATGATCAGGCTTTAGCAAAGGCTGTTCAGAAAGAAGCTGGAAATAAAGAAATAAAAGGACTTCCTACAGAATTAGATTCATTAAGAGGCCCAGTTTCAAGTAAAAATAATTGGGGTGGAGGATCAGATGACATAGGTGATATTAGTTGGACAGTTCCTACCGTAACACTACGTTTTCCATCAAATATACCAGGCCTTCCCGGTCATAATTGGCTTAATGGTATTTCTATGGCAACCCCTATCGCTCATAAAGGAGCTGTTGCAGGTGCAAAAGTGACAGCTATGACACTCGTAGATCTTTTCACAGATAAAGGTTTAGTAAAAGATGCGAAAAAATATTTCAAAAATCAAACAAAAGAAACGAAATATCAACCTATGATTCGTAAAACGGACAAACCAGCAATAGAATTAAATGAAGAGATCATGCGTAATTATAGAGATGAGATGAAAAGATACTATTATGACCCGAGTAAGTACGACACATATTTAGATCAACTTGGCATAACATACCCAACTATTAAGAAAAAATAGTATAGACAATAGTTTTTTAAACCTCCTTATTCATTTTATTCTCCTTTATTTGAGACAGAGGCGTTTTATTTAAGCTTTAAAGCGATGTCATATCGTTGTGCTACATTATCCCAGTTGATAATATTCATTAAGGCATCCACAAAGTCGCCTCTCTTATTTTTATATTTCAGGTAATAAGCGTGTTCCCATACGTCAATGACCAAAAGTGGAACTGCCCCCCATACTGTCAACTTATGATGGTTTTCACATTGGAGAACCACCAACTTATCTGAATAAGGCTGATATGCAAGAATCCCCCAGCCACTTCCTTCTATCGATTTTGATAGTTTTCCCAGAAGTGCCTGCATTTTATTAGTTGAGCCAAAATCCTTTTCAATTCTCTTAAGTAAGTTGCCAGTCGGTTGAGATTTCTTTTTGGCCAAGTTTGTCCAGAATATGCTGTGCAAAATGTGACTGGAGAGGTGAAATGAAAGTTTCTTTGTCCAGTGGTCAGCCATCATTAAATCACTCCTATCCATTACCTTTTTTATCATTTCTATATCTTTGTTCGCCCCTTTAACTGCACCGCCGTGATGAAATGAATGATGCAAATCCAATGTTTCTTCATCCATAAATGGTTCGAGGTGGTCAGTATTGTAAGGTAGTGGTTGGTGGATAAAGTTTCCGTTTTCGTCCGTTAGTTTGTCAATGCCATTATTATTTATATTTTCAGCAAAGACGGAATTTGAGGGTAAAATTGTCGCTCCCATCAGGATAGCGCTTGTTTTTAAGAATTTTTTTCTGTCCATTTTTGTCCTTTTATTTGAGCCAGAGGCGTTTTATTTTAATAAGGTTTTAATTCATTAAGGTTTAAACAGACCGAAATAATATAGGGCTTTTCACCCGCATCCCAATGACCATAGGTAGTCGTCACTATCTCACCGGTTGGTAATAATTCCACACCAGGATATGTACTATCCCAACTATTGAAATTATTTTTGATTCGGATTCGGTACTCACCTAATCCATTATCTGTTAGGTCTTGATAGGAGCCAACCCAGGCGACCCAATCTCCCTGGGTTGGACTATTTTTTGCCATATCCCTAAATGATATAAATAGTTTTCCATCTTGGGTGTATTTCGCTGTGTGGCGATCGCCAGTTAATTCTAAAGGTAATTCTTTTGGTGAAGACCAGGTCCCTCCGTCATCTATGGAAAACATAATATGGGAATTTTGTGTTCGGCTATTTTCCCGGAGAAGCATGGCTAACTGTTTGCCATCGGGGGAACGAATGATCCCCGGTTCACATAAATGAATCTTTGAATTGGAATAGAAACTTACTGGATGAGACCATGTTAATCCGCCATCGGTTGAAGTGGTTTTGTAAAGTGTAAATATTCCCGTCCGTTTACCGTCTTTGGTAAAAAATCGACCATCATCGTGGAAAGCAGAGAGGTAATGTCCGGGGGTTTTTAAAGCCACCACGCTACCCATGACAACAATACCACCCCAATCACCCACTTTTTTTAAAGGAGACCATGTTAATCCATCATCTTCAGACATAGCTAAACGGGCTGGATAAAGCCCTGACCAGAGAATAAGCCGCTTTTTACCGTTCGCATCCACAACACGATGGATGGTTGGCACTTCCTTGCTGGTTGACCAATTTTCCGGTACAGGCAATCGACTGGACCAGGTTTTACCACCATCTAAACTTCGCTTATAAATGATCTCGCCAGCGCCGTGCCCTTTGGGATAAACAGTCAGAATTGTTTTACCGTCCTCCAAAAGAACGGTGGTAGGATGGCCAAGGTAAACACCCCTTTCTTTATCTACAATGGCCTGGAGATCTTTTCGATGGTTAAGGTCAATAACAGGAATCTTAAAAAAAATATTAGATTGAGCTACTAAAATGAAACTAAGTAGTAATATGAGCCAGAGGCGTTTCATACAGGAAATTACACAGGAATTGTCCCACAAACAAAAAAGCCCGCTTAGAATCATTACAGCTCCAATCAGGTTATGAGCCACACGCAACTCCTTATATTTTAAATTGTGTGGAGAGTAAAAAATTAAAAATTGTTTTCTATATTATCAGCCATAACTCGTTGATAATTCGATGGGTCAGTATTCCCTTCCGTATTGAAAACCAAAACTTTTGAGGATTTGTTCAAATAAATTTTTTCTTTAAAGGTTCTAAATTTATTTGTTTTACAAAGTCCTATTAATGCACCTAGACCACTTGCTCCTGATTCACCTGAAATAATTACTGGATCTCCTGATACAGGACAGGCTAATGTCTTCATAGCTTCTTCTGACAGTTTATCTGAAATCGATATTGATCCTATCAGGCCATTCTTCAATATCTTCCACGCCAGAGTTGACACTGAACCACAATTTAGTCCTGCCATTGTTGTTGTTACATTGCTTTCGACTGACACTCGATGTCCAGCTTTAATTGATTCAAATAAACAGTTCGCAGAATTTGGTTCAACACTGATAAAAAGTGGTGGATTTTGCCATTGTTTCAAAAAATAGATAACAACGGACGCCGCCCAACTACCTACACCTGATTGGAGTAACAATACATCAATTTTTTCTTTCCCAATTTGTTTAGTTATTTCATGTGCTTGAGTCCAATACCCTCTCATGATATCTAATGGCACTTCTTCATACCCATTCCAAGCTGTATCTTGAATCAAGGACCACGAATGATTCTCAGACGTTTTATTACCATCATTTACACGTGCGTTCGCCATTTTTACAGCAATATCATAACCTTGATCTATCAAAAGCACCTCTGCACCTTCTTTTTCTATTGCTCTTACTCTAGCAGGGACAGTTCCTTGAGGCATATAAATAAGAGCCTTTCGCCCTAGCTTTCTAGCCATCCATGCTACTGCTCGACCATGATTCCCATCAGTAGCAGTACAAAATATCTTTATTTGTGGATTTTTTTCTAGTTGCCTATACATTGCGTATGAAGCACCTAAAGCCTTAAAGGCATTAAGTCCAAGTCGATGGCTTTCATCTTTTAATAAAAGGTTCCCTATACCTAAACGATTAGCTAAGCCAGGTAGTTTGACCAAGGGAGTTTCTTTGTTTCCTATTGTTTCATGAAAATCTGCTACTTCTTTAGGATCCCAAGATGAAATGTGTAATTTCTGTTTTAGATCCTTTAAGCTAAAATTTTTGTTTTCTGTGAGACAAATCATTTTGTATTTCCTAATTATTTAATCAATACAATTTACAAATATCAAACCATCGGGTTATGAGCCTCACGCAGTTTCTTCTATTTTTAATTGGCTGGAGGTCGATTGGGCGTCGATTTAATCCACAAACAAAAAAGCCCCCGTGAGGAGGCTATTTGAGCCAGAGGCGTTTTAATTAATAATTATTTTTTACTATACATAAAGAATAGTGCAGCAAGAACAGCATTAATAGCAAGGTTCCCATAAACAGGAGGACCCGATGCTTGTCCTGTAGCAGCATGATATCCAATAAGTAATACCCATAAAACACCTATGACTCCATATAGTTGACCATATGAAGACATAGCTTCACCCGCAATATCAGGTGTTCTCCAAGATAATAAACCAATAGCGATAAGAGAGACTCCCATAGCTTGCCCTAAAGTCATTAATTGAGCGGTCATGGTAAATCCGGCCATTCCTAAATATGTTTCAGTTAATAAAAGGAAACTCAATCCATTTATTAATGATACAGCTCCATTAACCCGAAAAATCATTTGTAAATTCATAAATCCTCCTTATCAATTTTTCTTTCTTTATGCCAGAATCTACAATTAATTACAATTAATTCACTATACAATTAGGTTTTGTGTCCAACAAACACGTGTCCATTTTGAGCCAGAGGCGTTTCATTTAAGTAATACCATCTTTCGGGTCTTAACAAAGTCTTCAATTAGAAAATACCCTCTCTAACATAGACATCGTATTAAGTAGACAATGTGCTATAATTAGTGGCCACAAATTTCGCCCAAAAGCCATATATGCTATTCCCATAATTAGACCAATAAGACCAACGGTTATAGACCTTTCAGACAAATCGTACGAGTGTCTAAAGCCGAAAATGGCTGCCTGAAATACCACTGCAAGGATGGTAGCAAAAGAGGTCTTTGAAAACAACCGTTCAAACCAATTCATCAAAAAGCCTCATCTTTCGACAGGGCTCTTGCGGTTCAGAATTGCTACGTTTCGACTACGTTATTCTGTAAATGCAGATATTTTTGATCATTATTCTATAGAAATCTTTTCAATTGCAGTAATGGTGAACTTCGTCTCTTTACCCTGAATTTCAAGCGTAAAATCTTCATCAACCTTTTTCCCAACTATGGCTTGGCCAAAAGGTGAATGGTAGGTTGCAATCATGGGATAAAGATCCAAATCAAATTCGATGGGACCTAACAGGTTATAGTCTTCGGCCTCATCCTTGCCCTCTTCACGGATTGTAACCTTATTGCCAAATCCTACCTCGTCGGTTTCAATTTCGCTTTTCTCGATGAACCGGAATGGCGCATGGGACTGCATCAATTGTTTCTTACGTACTATTAAACTCTGCTCCTCCCTGGCAGCGTGGTATTCCGCATTTTCCTTAAGATCTCCATGACTAGCTGCATCTCTAATCTTTAATGAAGTCTCTCTCTTTAATTTATCAATAGATTTCATTTCCTCTTCCAATGCGCGGTATGTATCCCGCAAAATCAAAGTCGCCATATTGACATTCCTATTCTTGATCGGATTAAATAAATTGTTTGGTTGAGATTGCAATTATCTGCAATTCAGGATAAAAATTAAGTCAAAGAAAAAAACCAATCAAGTACTTGTTTATCCTTGTCTATCATGGATATCTACAGAATATTTTAAATCGTCTGGAAACGTAAAAGAAAAGCCTCAACTTCCCGATAGGAAACCAAGGCTTTTCGAGTGTAGCGGGGGCTGGATTTGAACCAGCGACCTCCGGGTTATGAGCCCGAATGAATATCAACAATATCTGCATTTACAGAAATATATGGTCAGTTTATGGCAATTCTGAACCTCAAAAGCCCTGTATATCATCCGATGTATGGGGCTTTTTTGCTTTTCAGTTTCGCCAATAAATCATTCGACTGAGAAGCGTTCAAACCAGTTCCTCAGGTAGAGCTGTACGCGGATGAAATTGGTCGGTGGCCTACTTCTGCTGTGCCAACCGTCGGTGAGCCTGATCATGGCTGTAGGCACTTTCCGAAGTTTCAAGGCTTTGTAATACTGTTCCGTTTGCTCCATTGGAGTTCGGAGATCCTTCTCTCCGGTCATGAGCATGGTAGGGGTAGTGACGTTGCCCACATACATGAGGGGTGAACGCCGTAAGTGCTCGCTCGGATCCTCCCAGGGTAAATTCTCGAAGTTATAGTACCAAGAAGAACCATCCGTCGTTCCAACGAAGCTCATCCAGTTGATGACGGGTGCTTTAGAGACAGCAGCGGTAAACCTGTCCGTGTGACCAACTATCCAGGCTGTCAGAACTCCTCCTCCACTCCCGCCATAGACGAAGAGATTTTTATCATCAATGTATCCGTGCGAAAGGACTTCATCCACACCTGCCATGAGATCATCAAAGTCCTTGTCTGGATATGCATTCTTTATGGCATTACCAAAAGCGCTTCCGTAGCCGGAGCTTCCACGGGGATTTGTGTAGAGAACCACATAGCCATTTGCGACGTGATTCTGATTTTTGAAATCGAATCCCACGTTATACATGGCATGAGGTCCACCGTGAATCCTCAAAATCAGGGGATATTTTTTTGAGGGGGTAAAATCGGGTGGCTTCACGATCCATCCCTGGATACGAAAATCGTCCACCGATTTATACCAGATTTCTTCCACCTCTCCCAGTTTGACTTCCGACAGATGTGTTTTATTCGAAGCGTAGAGTGTTTGAATTTGTGACGGCTTCCTGATCCTGAAAGAGACCAAGTTTTTCGGTACATGGTAGCTGCTTAGTGTCCCCACAGCCAGGCCGCGCTTACCGATGTCTGTGATACGGAGAATATGCTTACCCTTGGTTACAGGTCGTGGTTTACCGGATAGTGGCACAAAGTAGAGATTCGAGGTGCCGTTCATAGCCGCGGTGTAGTAGACTCCGCTCCCATCCTCCGACCAGGTTAGATTGCCTGGCCGACGACCCATTTCTTCCGCGATCCGTTTGGGTTTGGAGCCGTCGGCTTTCATGAAATAGAGCCCTTCTTCGATGTAGGTGTCGTTACTCCAGTCATGACCTGTGTAGGCAATATAACGACCATCTGGAGACGGTACTGGACCACGGTCTGGCCCTTTTCTTTTTGAGAGTTGACGAATATTTCCAGAATTAACATCCACTGAATAAATTTCAGATTCTCGCCACTGGTATTCCGCATCTTCAATTCGAAGAGACTCAAAAACTATGGTTTTTCCATCTGGCATCCATTTAAAAGAATCATGATGCCAATTACCATGGGTTAGGCGGTGCGGTGTACCACCATCTGCGGGAATTACGAATATGTGACGATATCCCTTGGGATGATAACCTACCCGATCGCGACGGTAGTTGAGTCGCTCGATTATGGTGGGCTTTGCGGTCCAATCCGCTTCGTTGGGCTTAGGTGGCATATTGATATTCCACAGTCCATCATCAACTGGAGGTACGACCATCTGGAAGGCAATGGAATTTCCGTCAGGCGACCATGTGATGTTCGAGGGTGAATCAGTAACGCGGCTGACCTGGCTTACTGCGCCCTCTGCGTCCATCCAACGGACGAAGAGTTGGGTTCCACCTTGTTTACCTGAGGCAAGGAAGGCAATTCGCGTACCATCGGGTGACCACTTAGGAGATGATCCGTCAACGAGAAACCGGTTCTTTTTACCGTCAACATTCATTATCCAGAGAGAGGTTTCCCAATTGTCATTTACAGCGTCTACCCACCTTCGGGCATAGATGATTTGCTGACCGTCAGGGGAAAGTTGAGGGTTTTCTACATCTTCCCAACTTAGATAACGATCGACAGTGAGCCGTCCGATTTCCTGCTGTCCAAGGGATGGTACAATTGATAGAAATATGATTAATGATATTATATATCGTTTCATAATATTCTCCTTTATTTGAGCCAGAGGCGTTTCATTTATTATCTCTTAATTCTTCAAAAAACTCTGCAAATTCAGGATCAAAATCTTCTTTTCTTTCTTTCCATATCTCAAGCTGAATAGGGGTTCTGTAAAATGACATTCCGATACGGTCAAATGCTTCTTCAGTTAAAAAGCCATTTTTATATTGAAGGTAAATATTTTCAACGCGGCGATAGCCAAGCATCGAAAACAACCAAAATTGTAGAAATTCTGTATCGGTTAGTTCGCTTTTTTTCAGGCCTTGATACGACCGACTCATTATTGATGCGATCTTATCATTTTCAACGCCTATCTTATACATTTCAGATATCTGGTATGAGATATCTTGCTGGGTTGCACCACGAACTGCAGCGGTATTTTGATTGATTTCTAATCCAACAAAAACTAAAGATCCAATTACGCTTAATAAACCTATAATCTCAAAATATTTTCTATTTTTCATTTCATTCTCATTTATTTGACCCAGAGGCGTTTCATACAGGAAATTACACAGAAATCACCCAACAATGTGGGTGTCTCTTTTATAAACAAAAAGCCCACGAATCTATGGCTTAGATGACTTTCAATATTTCGGCTGCTCTTTTTAATAAGGTCTTGTGTTTTGTCTCTTTAACATAATTTGCATAACATCCTCCAATTAGCCCTCCAAGAGGTAAATGTAATAAACCAAATAACAATAGGCTTACTGTAGAATAAGTGAGAGCAGCTTTCATTGAAAAAAGTGGGTTAACATCTGTTCCATCTAATAATGCTGGACCAATGTATAAAAAAAAGAACCAACTAAAATAATGGGATAAAACAGCACCTAAAACGCCAACAACAATGCCTCGTTTCATACTAAAACGTTTCTTCCGTTCAATTATCAAATACCAGAGAAAAGCTGGAACCAAAATTGATGCAGCGGCGATAGAAAATTGGAATCGCCACCAAGATGAATCATAATTGTTATAATTAATAACATTCATTACAATTGCAAGAAGTCCAACAGGCAAACAAAATAATCCAAATAATAACGACTGTTTCATTTAATCTTTATACTACAAGTTTATAAACTATGTAAATTATCATAACGATTGAAAAGCCCAAGAATGTCGAACCCATTAAAGTTTTAGTCTCTTTCTTCATTTTATTATCCTTTATTTGAGCCAGAAGCGTTTCATACAGAAAATTACACAGAAATCACCCAACAATGTGGGTGTCTCTTTTATAAACAAAAAAGCCTCAATCCTCCGTGAAGAGGCTATTTGAGCCAGAGGCGTTTTATAACTTTAATTTTTCTCCTAACTGTAAACGAATATTAAAACAGGTATTGAAATTTTAGGTAATACTGACGATTTGTTAATTTACCCGCATTAATGGCATCATAAGATAACGTATTTACATTTTGGTTTTGGGTGGAAACAATATAAAAGATTGTAAACGGGCTGGGCTGATATGTCAATAGGGGCTGTATCCCAAATGTTTTACTAAAGTCATTATATTGTGCCAGCACCTTTCTAACCATTAATTCAGGTTTTGTATTTTTTGAGCGTATCCTGCTCATATTCCAACTTCGCTTAACTGGAGTTAAATGGTCAGTCATTTTTCCCTCTTTTTAATAATTTAAGCAATCCTAATCCCACACCCAAAATAAGAAGTAAGACTAATCCTTAAATTTTGCCATACAAATAGTTTTACTATGGCTGTAGTATGGCAGATTAAAGATAATTAAACGTGATTAGAATAAACCTCCCTACAAAACAAAAACCCCCACTTCTCAAAGAGAAATGAGGGTCTATCGTTAGTAGCGGGGGAAGGATTCGAACCTCCGACCTTCGGGTTATGAGCCCGACGAGCTACCAGACTGCTCCACCCCGCGTCATGTGTAATTCTTTTGTTAAAAAGCGCCTAATATTTCATTAGAAGGCCGGCAAAATTATATCTGTTTACTTTGGAAGACAAATTAATTATCATCCAGAATAGGATATTTTTTTAGGGTAGATATGGAAAGAGAAAAAGTCTTACGTTTTACCTTCCTAATCAAGGGATAGATATTCACAAGTGTTCGCAGATATTTTAACCCACAAACCATTACAATAAAAGTCCATGGCGCCATCAAATAAACGAACCATTTTAACCTCTATCCTCCTCGCTGTTCTATTCATCGGTGGCATCATCTTTAAAAGTTTATTTCCTGAGGGCCCCATTTTAGATCCTGTACCCAACCCCATATCCGATAAAACCCGTACCGAACGATTTCGGGATGAGAATCAATTAACACCCAATCCACAGCGGAACCTCTATTTCGGGGATCTGCATGTCCACACTTCCCTTTCTCTGGATGCCTATGTTGGAGGCACGCTGGCTAATCCGGAAGATGCATATCAATTTGCCCGAGGTAATGCTATTAAAGTCCTTGGTAAAGAAGTACAGATCGATCGTCCCCTTGATTTTTCTGCTGTCACTGACCATGCAGAAGCCATTGGGGAATTAATCACCATTAAAAATGCAGACGAACCGGGTCATAAAGCTATATTACCCAGATTGTTTCGAGCCATCCATGAACCGGATGAGCCCAATTATTCTATCCATGATCCGGATAATCCCGTATATATAGATACATCTCGGCAGCGCAAATTATTTCACACCGCCCTCCACAATGCTGGGGTCGAAAACCCAACCCACCCCCGCTTTTTTAGAGGATATAAAACCACCGCAAAGGCCTGGGATATTATTCTTGATGCAGCAGAAAAATTTTATGAACCGGGAAAATTCACCACATTTGCCGGTTATGAGTGGTCCCAATTCCGTGGACGTGCCCATCTTCATCGAAATATCATTTTCCGGGACATGATGCTCCCCGACTACCCCTTAAGTTCTTTCGAACTGAAACATGAAGAAGCACTGTGGACCTGGCTTCAGCACATTACCGATGAGGGCGCCACCGCCATGGCTATCCCCCATAATACAAACCTGGCGGACGGGGGTGCCTTTTCCGACAGGGATGGTAATGGGAATCCCATGACAACAGAATATGCCCAGCTGCGTCAAGATTTTGAACCTTTGATCGAAATTCATCAAG
>Ga0315339_1000266_pt1 | contig 76639 bp, 69 predicted proteins | sample ASW17metaG_FD_204514 | JGI IMG/M metagenome (GOLD analysis project Ga0315339, IMG submission 204514) | Ammonia-oxidizing marine archaeal communities from Pacific Ocean, United States - ASW #17 | ecosystem: Environmental > Aquatic > Marine > Oceanic | place: USA: California | collected 2016-12-05 | reverse complement strand
AACGCGTGAGCCATATTCGGCCACCGATTCGGCCGCTAAATTACGAATTTCCGGCGGCGTCGGATAGGCACCCCAATCGAACATCGTATCCTGGCGGTCGTCACCCATGGCATGTGAATATTCCGAGCCTTCTTCATAATTGACGACGATGGATACAGCGAGCCGAGCTCCATTGGAGAAAGGTTTGCTCGGCGGCTTACCGGCATAGCCAACCAGATCACGTTTTATGTCATTCATCGCTAACTCCTCTTGTCGGTCAAAATTTTAAAATTTTTTTAGATATTGATGCGCTTTAAGTATCATAAATTAGAAAGTACGACTGCGCGCCGGACCGGCCGGGCTGACAAAGCATCATAGGCGCCGACGATGGGCATCAGCCAGTCCCCGGCAATCAGGTCGTGCAGCTCTTTCGTTATATTTCTCAAACTCTCATGCCCTCTTTTTTCTCTTCTGCGAACTTAGCATTTTCGCCTGCTTACAAGTATAATCCTCGCCTGCAACAGGAAAAATTGATGGAGCCCGGCCATGGCAACCCAATCCCTTCCACGTGAAAACGCTATTAGTGAGATTTACCAATTGCTGGGAGAGCGCCTCACCACCTCCAACGCAGTGCGCGATCAGCATGCCAATGGTGAATGCGGCGTCTATACGCCGATGCCGCCGGATGCCGTGGTGTTCCCGCACAGCACCGAAGAAGTTGCTGAGATCGTGCGCATTTGCGCCGCCCATGGCATACCGATGATACCCTACGGCGTTGGCACCTCGGTCGAGGGCAATGTCACGGCGCCCCACGGCGGGATCTGCATTGATCTAAGCAAAATGAACAATGTCGTCCGCGTCGGCGAAGCGGATTTGGATGTGACCGTCCAGGCCGGGGTGACGCGCAAGCAGCTCAATATGTATCTAAAAGATACCGGCCTGTTTTTTCCGATCGATCCCGGCGCTGATGCGACCTTGGGCGGTATGGCGGCAACGCGCGCGTCCGGCACCAATGCGGTGCGCTATGGCACGCTGCGGGAAAATGTGCTCGGCCTGACCATGGTTTTGCCCGACGGTAAGATCATCAAGACCGGCGGGCGGGCGCGGAAATCCTCCGCCGGCTACGATCTCACTCGCCTTTTTGTCGGCTCTGAAGGGACGCTCGGTGTCATTACCGAAGTGACGCTACGGCTGTACGGAATTCCGGAGGCTATATCGGCCGCTATGTGCTCGTTCCCAACCCTCGAAGGCGCGGTCAACACGGTGATGCTGACCATCCAATCGGGCATCCCGGTGGCGCGCATGGAACTGCTCGACGATGTGCAGATGGCCGCCTGTATCAGCTATTCTAAACTCGATTATCCGTCCGACAACGCCATTTTGTTCGAATTTCACGGTACCGAGCGCGGCGTTGAGGAACAGGCGCAATTGGTCGGCGAGATTGCCGGCGAGTTCGGCGGCGCCGATTTCCGCTGGACCAAAACCACTGAGGAGCGCAACGCACTCTGGCAGGCGCGCCATGACGTGCTCTATTCCTGTTTCGCCCTCAAGCCCGGCTGCACGGTGTGGGCGACCGATGTGTGCGTGCCGATCTCGCGCCTGGCGGAATGCCTCTTGGAGACCAAGCGCGAAATTGATGAAAATGATTTATTGGCGCCGATTGTCAGCCATGCCGGCGACGGAAATTTTCATGTTGGTTTTTTGCTGACGCCAGGCGACGCCGACGAGCTTGCCCGGGCCAAAAAAGTAAATGACGGCATGATCGCCCGCACCCTGGATATGGGTGGCACCTGCACCGGCGAGCATGGTGTTGGTATTGGCAAGATGGACTATATGGAGGCCGAGCATGGTGATTCGCTCGAAGTGATGCATATGATCAAGCGCAGCATGGATCCGCAGAATTTGATGAATCCGGGAAAGGTGCTCAAATTGTGAGCGAAGTCTCGGCGGTTCAGCCGCGCCGCAGCCTGATCTTCACGCCAGGCAATCGGCCCGACATGTTTCCAAAAGCGCTGCGTACAGGCGCCGATATTATCACCGTTGATCTCGAAGACGCGATTGCGCCGCAGCACAAGGATGAAGCGCGCGAGAAAACACTGGCGCTCTTTGCCGATATGCCGGAGACGGGTGGCGTGGAATGCGTCGTGCGCATTAACACGATCCGGAGTGCCGACGGCCTCAAGGATTTAAGCGCCATCATTGCTGCCGATACGCCGCCGGACGTGATCATGTTGCCCAAGGTGAAATCAGCCGAGGAAATTCAGCTCATTGATGAGCTCCTGATCGACAGCTGCGCGCATATCCGCTTGCACGTCATCATCGAGACCAATGACGGCCTTCACCGTTGCTATGATATTGCCAAATCCAGCGCGCGCATTGATTCGTTATTGTTCGGCGCGGTCGATATGGCGGCGGAACTGCGCGTCGAGCCAGTCTGGGAGCCGCTCTTCCGCGCCCGCTCGCAATTGGTCCACGCCGCAGCCGGCGCCGGCTTGGATTTGATCGATGTGCCGTTTCTCGACCTCGAAGACATGGCCGGTTTGAAAGAAGAGGCCGAGCGCTGCGCCGCCCTCGGCTTCACCGGCAAGGGCGCCATCCACCCCAAGCAAATAGCCACCCTCAATGAAGCCTTCAGCCCGAGCGAGGCGCAAATTGATTACGCGCGGCGCGTCATCAAAGCCTTCGAAGAAGGCGATTTCGGCCTCGTTCTGATCGACAACAAACTGATCGAAAAACCGGTGCTGCGCTCCATGTACCGCATCCTTGCCGTTGCCGACGCGGCCCGGGGTCGTAATTAAGTAAGCTAGTTATTTAATGTCCTTTCTTATTTTTCTACCAAACGGCACCACCCCTCCGGAATGCGACCAGCATTCCGGCAAGGGCGACTGCCCGCCCGAGTTAATACGAGGTAAGCCAAGAGCGCGGATGCGCTCGCCCGGCCTTTGAGAGGCCAACCCAAAAACGGGTGCACCACAAATAACTATCCAGTTTATCTATTTGCTGAGTTCGCGCATCGCCGCGTCGAGTCCGTCTAGAGTTAGCGGGTACATTCGGTTTTCCATCAGCTCTTGTATCATTTTGATCGATTGGCTACTTGGCCAGCCGGGTTGGCGGAGCGGGTTGAGCCAGACGGCTTGCGGGAAGGCGCGCAGTAGGCGGCGAAACCATACCTCGCCGGATTCCTCGTTGAAATGTTCCACCCCGGCGCCGGGATAGACGATCTCATAGGGGCTCATATGGGCGTCGCCGATGAACACCACTTTATATTCTGAATTATAGCTGTTGATCAGCTCCCAGGTCGGGATCTGCTCGGTGCGCCGGCGGTGATTGTTGCGCCAGACATTCTCATAGAGGCAATTGTGGAAATAAAAATATTCGAGATGTTTGAATTCACTGCGCGCGGCTGAGAACAGCTGCTCGCAGCGTTGCACATGGGCATCCATCGAGCCGCCGACATCAAGCAGCAGCAACACCTTGGCCGCATTGTGGCGCTCGGCCACCATACGGAGATCAAGCCAGCCGCCATTGCGCGCCGTCGATTGGATGGTGTCGTCTATATCCAACTCATTGAGCGCGCCTTCGCGGGCGAAACGGCGGAGACGCCGCAGCGCGACCTTCATGCCGCGCGTGCCAAGCTCTACGTCGCCGTCGAGGTCGCGAAATTCGCGTTTGTCCCAAACCTTGACCGCGCGACCATGGCGGCCTTCATGTTGGCCAATGCGCACACCTTCCGGATTGTAGCCGAAGGCGCCAAACGGCGATGTACCGGCGGTGCCGATCCATTTGCTACCGCCCTGATGGCGTTTCTCTTGCTCTTCCATACGCTCGCGCAGGGTCTCCATCAGTTTATCCCAACCGCCTAGCGCCTCGACCTTTGCCAACTCTTCTTCGCTCAAGTTGAGCTCGGCCAGGCGTTTCAGCCATTCCTCGGGAATTTCCATTTCCTCATTTTCCGAGGTAACGCGCTCAAGCCCTTTGAACACATGGCCGAACACCTGATCGAAGCGGTCGAGATAGCGCTCGTCTTTGACCAATAAAGCGCGCGCTAAATAGTAGAATTCATTGACGCTGTAATCGGCCAATTCCTTATCCATCGCCGCCATCAGGTCGAGATATTCCGGCAGTGATACCGGCACCTGCACCCGGCGCAATTCACGGAAGAGGTTTTGGAACACGGCCTAAGCGTTCTAGCGCTGTTCGCGCCGGTTGAGGAAGGCAAGGCGTTCAAATAATTGCACGTCCTGCTCCGATTTCAGCAGCGCGCCATAGAGCGGCGGGATCAGCTTGGAGGATTCCGTGGCGCGCAAATCCTCCGCCGTAATATCCTCAGCCAGCAGCAGCTTCAGCCAATCCAACAGCTCAGAAGTAGAGGGCTTTTTCTTTAGGCCCGGCGCCTCGCGGATATCGTAAAACATGCCGAGCGCAGCAGCCACCAGGCGCTTTTTGATATCAGGGAAATGCACATCGATGATGCGTTCCATGGTGTCGCGCTCAGGGAAGCGGATATAGTGAAAAAAGCAGCGCCTGAGGAAAGCATCCGGCAGTTCTTTTTCATTGTTGGAAGTGATCAGAATGATTGGCCGGTGAGTTGCCTTGATGGTCTGTTTGGTCTCGTAAACATGAAACTCCATGCGGTCGATTTCGAGCAGCAGATCGTTGGGAAACTCGATATCCGCTTTATCGATCTCATCAATCAACAGAACCGGGCGCTTTTCGGAGGTAAATGCCTCCCATAATTTTCCCGGCACGATATAGTTGGCGATATCTTTGACCCGCTCTTCACCGAGCTGGCCGTCGCGCAAGCGCGCCACCGCGTCATATTCATAAAGGCCATGCTGCGCCTTGGTAGTCGATTTTACATGCCATTCTATCAGTGGCGCACTCAGTGCCTCGGCGATCTCGTGAGCCAACACGGTTTTGCCGGTGCCGGGTTCGCCCTTGACCAGGAGCGGTCGCTCCAATGTTATAGCGGCGTTGACGCCGGCATTAAGTTCTTCGGTGGTGACGTAAGATTTGGTTCCCTCGAAACGCAAGATATCTCTCCTGTCATGCGGGTTTGCGCTGCAGCATAGGGTTGGTGAAGAGTGATAACAATGGAAGTAAAACCGGCTGAAGGTAAAAGCTTCGACACGGAATTTCCGGTGGTTATCATCGGCGGCGGTTCTTTTAGCCTGACGGCAGCGCTGACCCTAAAGAATTCTGGCACGGCGGCGGTGGTTTTGGAGCAGGGTGCGCGCGGGGTCGATGATATGCTCGAGCTGATGGCCGGCGATATTCAAGCTAAAGCCAAGCAATTGGCTGACCCTTGCCCAATCTTTTTGCTGGCGGCGGGGCGACTTGTGAAGTTTTAGGGCCCGGGGTATGGAGTTATTTTTCCGGCAACGGCTTATTGACGGCGGTGCTGCTGGGTCGAGTTGCCGGTGAAAGTGCCGCTGCTTTACTATCTTAATTTTATGTTGGGTTACGGGAGAAAAAATGAATTTAATGAAACAAGAAGCTGTTGAGCGCGTTGCCATTCTGGGCGCCGGCACCATTGGCGCCTCCTGGGCGGCGCATTTTCTGGCGCATGGCTTGGCAGTCAATATCTGGGATCCGGCACCCGGTTTTGAAGATCGCGCCCGCGCTTTTATCAGCGCGGCGTGGCCGACATTGCACCGCTTAGGCGCGCCCAAAACCGTCGATGAAAGCCGTATGGTATTTTTTAATGATCCGGCGGAGGCGGTGCGCGATTGCCACTTTGTGCAAGAAAACGGGCCAGAGAATACCGAGGTCAAGATTGAGCTTTATAGTCGATTGGATGACGTGTTGCCGGACAATGTGGTGATGGCGTCAAGCTCTTCCGGCCTGATGATCAGCGATCTGCAGATTGGCCGCAAAGGGGCGGAGCGCTACGTCATCGGCCACCCCTTCAATCCGCCCCACTTGGTGCCTTTGGTCGAGGTGGTCGGCGGCACGGAGACCAATGCTGCTACCGTTGATTGGGCGCTCGATTTCTATAATGGCTGCGGCAAGAAGGCGATCCGCATCAACCGCGAAGTGCCCGGTCATCTTGCCAACCGCCTGCAGGCCGCCATGTGGCGCGAGGCGGTGCATCTGGTCGATACCGGTGTGGCCAGTGTCGAAGACGTGGATATTGCCGTCTCCTACGGGCCCGGCATGCGCTGGGCACTGATGGGGCCAAATCTTATTCTCCATCTCGCCGGCGGCGATGGTGGTATTCGCCATGCCATCGAGCATCTCGGGCCGGCGCTTGAATCCTGGTGGGCCGATCTTAGCAAAGTGCCAAGCATTTCGAGCGAAGCGGCGGAAAAATTGGTCGAGGGCGTTATGGCTGAAGCGGCGGGTCGTTCGCTCGAAGACCTGACCCAGGAGCGCGATCAATTGCTAGTTTCGCTTCTTGAAATGCTGGCGCGCGAACGCGGCAACAGTTGAGTGAGAGATGAATATGCAAGACAAAGGCATCCGCGTTCCGGCGAATATTTTACGCCAGCTCGTCACGGATACGTTCGCTGCCGCCGGTTGCTCAGTAGAAGAAGCGGCGCGTATCGGCCATTATCTGACGGCCTCAAATCTCTCCGGCCATGAGAGCCATGGCGTGCTTCGGGTGCCGCGTTATCTCCATTGGCTGAGCGAGGGCAATATTACGCGCGATCAGACGATCACCATCGTCAATGACAATGACGTGCTGGCGGTGGTTGATGGCAATTTCGGCTTCGGCCAGACCATCGGCCCTCAGGCGGTACGCCTCGGCATGGAAAAGGCGCGTAAAAATGGCGTTGCCCTGATCGGCTTGCGTAATTCTGGCCACCTCGGGCGTATCGGCGATTGGGCCGAGATGGCGGCGACGGAGGATTTAATCTCTATTCATTTCGTCAATACCTCCGGGCTTGGCCTGTTGGTGGCACCCTTCGGCGGCGCTGAGCGGCGTATGTCGACCAACCCGGTCTGTATCGGTATCCCGAATGCTGAGGGCGAATCCCTAATACTCGATTTTGCTACCTCGATTGTCGCCGAAGGCAAGGTTCTGAATGCCCATGGCGGTGGCAAGCCGCTGCCGGAAGGTGCGCTGGTCGATGGCGACGGCACACTTGCTACAGATCCGGCGTTAATTTATGGCGTAAGCGATAGCAGCCAGCCACTCGATGTACGCACCGGCACCGGTGCGATCCGCGCCATGGGCGAGCATAAAGGCTCCGGCCTCTCGTTTATGTGCGAAATTTTGGCGGGTGCCTTGACCGGCTCGGGCTGTTCCAAGCCCGGCGTGAAGCAATTGGCCAATGGAATGCTGTCGATTTATGTGGCGTCGGATTTCCTCAATAGTGCAGAAGGCTTTGCCGCTGAAGTCAGAGATTATATGGCGTTCTTCCGTTCAGCCAATCCGGTTGAAGTGGGCGGCGAGGTGTTGTGTCCGGGCGATATGGAGCAGCGCAACAGGACCGAGCGTCTGACCAACGGCGTGCCATTGCCAAGCTCAACCTGGCAGAGCTTGTTGGATGCAGCAGAAAATGTGGGAATGCCTGCTGCTGATATTTTTTTAGCGCGAGATATCGCAACGCCGGCCTGACCAACCCGCGATCGACAAATCTTTATAATGCGGACTGGAAACGAGAGCAGAGATGCCGTTACACTGCGTCACAATCAAGCCAAGCAGGGGAGAATTATGGCAAAACTACGTCTGGGAACTTACACCGAATTTCAATGCCCGCCGGGAACTGATCATACGGAGCTATTTAATGATGTAATCCGTTGCGTCGAGCATTCGGATCAGCTTGGCTTCAATGTGTTTACCACATTGGAGCATCCATTTTTTGAGAAGTTTGCCATCAATTGCGCGCCGCTGCCGCTCTATACCAAGCTCGCCGAGCGCACGCGCAACCTCAAGTTTCGCACGCTTTGCCACACCCTACCGCTGCATAATCCCATGGTATTGGCCGGCCAGATTGCCCAGGCCGATATCCTCACTGGCGGGCGCATTGAAGTAGGCATCGGGCGCGGTCATGGCTGGCTGCAGGAGCCGGCCAATGTGCCCTATGAAGAGAGTCTCGAGCGCTTTCATGAATGTATAGACATCATGATCAAGGGCTGGTCTGAGGAACGCTTCTCCTTCGACGGTAAATATTACCAATGTGACAATCTCTCGATCGTACCGCGTTCCATCCAAAAGCCCCATCCGCCGATCTATCAGGTTGGCACCAGCGCGAAGACTTTTGCTCAGGCTGGTCAGCGTGGTTGGAATGTGGTGATTGGCGCGCCGACACCCGACGATATTTTTATTGAGCCGCACCGAATCTATCTCGAATCCTGTGTTGAGGCCGGAAATACGCCGCATGTCTCGTTTTTGAAAACGCTCTATCTCGACGAAGACCAGGAACGGGCGGAGCGTGACGCAGAAGAATATGCATTGCGGTTCATCGAATATAACGTCTCACCGTTGAGAGAAATGAACCGCACTGAAGAGGTCAAGGCGCGCATGCGAGCCGGCGGCTTCGATTTTTATGCTGGAGATGATTTCCTCCATCTTGGCGATGTGTCCTATCAGGATATCGTCGATCTCGGCATCATGTATATTGGTACGCCGGAGAAGGTCGCCAATCAAATCCTTGCGCTCTATGAAAAATTGCCGTTCGAGGAATTCATCCTGGTCGCCCACTATGGAGGCATCCCAGCGCACAAAGCGATGCAGACTCAGGATCTGTTCGTCAAAAGAGTTTTGCCTATTGTCGAGGCTGGTATTGCGGAGCGTCAGAGTAAGGCCTAGTAACAACGGGGTTTTTGTCTGATCCCTCAGACACCGGGCAAGCGCATCTGCGCTCTTGGCTACCTCGTATTAACTCAGGTGGATGGTCACTCTTGCTGGAATGGATGTAGCATTCCGGAGTGGTGCCGTTTGCTTAATATGATTCGAGGTCTCTCAGACGCCGAAAAGGTATCATGCACCCAGCTTGCTTAATTGTGATTAAGTGAGCATCCAGTGTACATAATTATTTAATAGCTACTCCATCTTGACAATATATTTGTCTCCGACGTGGCGCAGGAATGGCGTGGTTTGCGCCCGTTCATGCGATGTCGGGTCGGCCAGGACTTTTTTTATTTGGCCGAGGACGACGCCGGTAATGTGCGGGATTGGCATCTTCAGTGCCTCTGATATGGGCACCCAGCCAATATCGTGCAGTTCGCCATTGCTTTTGATCTCACCGTGCAGGGCATCGCCGGAGGCCATGAAGAAGCGCGCGTTGAAGCGGCGCGGTAGTCCGGGCGGGGTTACGGCGCGGTAGATATAATCGAGTTTGTCAAGCGCCGGTGCCAGGCCGCGCTCGTGGAAGCCTTGCCACTCCGGGCGCACTTTGCCGCTGGGGGGGGCGCTCGGCGCCGCCAGCATCAGGCCGGTTTCCTCGAAGGTTTCGCGGATTGCTGCTGCGGCAAGTGCCCGGGCGCGTGATGGTGCGCAGTTGCGCGACACCCTATCCCAAACATTTTCTGTGAGCTCACTGGCAGGGCGTACATAGCGGTCGCAGCTCTCTACACCGCCACCGGGGAAAACATAACGCTCTGGCATGAAAGCCTGGCTTTTGCCGCGCTGGCCCATCAGTACACAAGTGCGTCCGCCGTCATGGCGGATGAGGGCAAGTGTGGCGGCGTCGCGCGGGCGAATTGTCGGGTGCTTCATGATTCGTTCGATATCTCTTTTGAATTCTCGCTGCACCATTTGTCGTTATAGGTAGCCGGGTAGTTGGTATGAAAGCCGAGTAGGTTGATGCCGGTCCAGACGGTGTTGATGGTCGGCGGATAGCGCCGATAGCGGCCTTTTTCTACCTGTTCGATAGGCATAAAGAACTTACATATTCCATTCATTCCCCGTTCCTTCCCAAAGCCCTGTGAACCTTCACAAGGCCAATTGAGGTTGTATAAATATTATTGGTTTTACGCGCCTATACCAGAATGAATAAGACGCCAGACCTTTTCCGGCGTGGCCGGCATGTCAAGGTGAGACACGCCAAATTCCTTGAGCGCGTCGACCACCGCGTTGATCACGGCCGCCGGCGATACGGTGGTGCCGGATTCGCCGCAGCCTTTGGCGCCAAGCGCGTTACTCCCGCAGGGCACCTCATTGCGCTCTAAGGTGAAGGCGGGGAGGTCGTCGGCGCGCGGTAGGGCGTAATCCATGAAGCTGCCGCTAAGCAGCTGGCCGCTTGCGTCGTCAAACACGCTGTTCTCAAGTAATGCCTGGCCGATACCCTGGGCTGTGGCACCATGCACTTGGCCGTCCACCAGCATGGGATTTATTACCCGGCCAAAATCATCGACCGCACTATAGGCGACAAGGTGCACCTGCCCCGTATCCTGGTCAATTTCGACCTCGGCGATATGGCAGCCATTGGGAAAGGTGACATCGCGCAGCATCGGCTGGGCGCGCGAATCGAGGCCGAGGTCCTGGTTGACGGGCACGCGCGCCGCATCGAACGAGGCTTTCAGCACCTCACTAAACGCAATCCGCCGGTCGGTTCCGGCAATCTCATAGGCGCCATTGGCAAAGGTAATATCTTCGGCGTCGGTTTCCAGCAGGCCCGCCGCGATGGTGCGCCCGCGTCCGATGCTGCGCTCTGCCGCCAAGGCCACCGCGTTGCCGCCGATGACAAGAGAGCGCGAGCCACTCGAGCCCTGGCCGCTTGGCACGATATCGCTATCGCCCTGAAGGACACGCACATCGGTAATCTTCAGACCAAGACGTTCGGCGACGATTTGGGCGAATACTGTTTCATGGCCCTGGCCACTTGATTGCGCGCCGATCACCAGCTGCACGCCGCCGCTGGCGGAAAAGCGAAGGCTGGCATATTGATCGCGATTGCCGCCGCAAGGATCGACATAACTGGCGAGGCCAATGCCGCTAAGACGACCTTTAGCGCGCTGTCGCGCCTTGCGAGCAGCGAATCCTGGCCAATCAGCGGTCTTGAGCGCGTCATCCAGATTGGCGTGAAAATCACCCGAATCATAGGTTTGACCAAAGAGGTTAGTGTAGGGCATGGCAGTGGCCGGTACCAAGTTGCGGCGCTGCATCTTTGCGGCATCAATGCCCATCTCGCGCGCCGCCATGTCCATCAGGCGCTGCACCAGGAATAAATTCTCCGGCCGCCCAGCGCCCCGATAGGCATCGACCGGCGCGCTGTTGGTGAAGGCGCCGCGCACGCGCATGTGAATGGCCTCGATCTGATAGCCGCCTGGCAGCACGCGGGTGCCGCCGGTGGTCGGAATATAAGGCGCAAAATAAGAGGTGTAGGCGCCGATATTAGCGATATTATCGATCCTGAGCGCGAGGATTTTCCCCGTCGCATCAAGCGCCATTTCGCCCCGCGTCAGCACATCGCGACCATGCCGGTCGGTGAGGAAACTCTCTGCCCGGCTGCCGAGCCATTTGACCGGCCGCCCACAGCGCTGTGCCGCCCACAGCACCATCACATGCTCAGGGTAGAGCCACAATTTTACGCCGAAGCCGCCACCCACATCGGGCGTCATAACCCGTAGCCTACTTTCAGGCACTTTAAAAACATTGCCAGCAAGCAGGCTGCGGATGCGGTGCACCCCTTGTGATGGGACATGCAGAATATATTGGCCGCTGCCGGCATCATATTCGCCGATGGCAACGCGCGGCTCGATGGCCGAAGGCGCAATGCGGTTGTTGCGCGTGTCCAGGGATACAGTTTTGGCTGCGCCGGCGAACAGCTTGTCCACCGCTGCCCGGTCACCGCCCTCCCAATCCATACAAAGATTACCAGGCGCGGATGAATGCAATTGTGCTGCCGCGCTCTCAAGCGCCGCCGCAGGATCGATCACCGGCGGCAATTCCGCATAGCGCACGTCAACCGCTTCAGCGGCATCTAGCGCTGCCTGGCGGGTTTCAGCGATGATAAACGCCACCGGATCACCAACAAAGCGCGCCCTGTCGGACACCAGTACGGGGCGCCCCGGCGTATTGCTCGCCGTGCCATCTGGGCTCGGGATGTTGATACCGCAGGGAATTTCGCCGATATCATCGGCCGCTAATTCGGCTGCCGTAAGAACGGCCAGCACGCCCGGCAGAGCAATGGCGGTGGATGTTTCTAGTCGGGTGATGCGTGCATGGGCATGGGGGCTGCGCAACACCACGCCATGGGCCTGGTGGGCGAGCGAAATATCATCGACATATTTGCCGTGTCCGCGCAGCAGGCGCTCATCTTCAAGGCGCAAGACTGGTTCGCCGGAGAATTTATCGGACATGGTAGGTCATCTCTTTTGCCATTGCTTCTCTTTTACCAATACTTCGCGGGCCGCTATAGCAAACCTCGTGCAGGTGGAATCACATGCGATATTGTTATTGGTTGGTGATTTACTTTAAATTCCAAAAAGATAGAAAATCTCGTGTGGCCTTATGCAAACATGACGTGCTCGAGAATAGGATACCTAAACTTAGTCGGCTGGAGACGGAGAGGCAATTCATGAGAAGCGGTGCGAATGATTTTGACGTGATTATAGTTGGCTGCGGCATTGCCGGATTGTCGGCAGCGGTCAGTGCCCAGCAGGCCGGCGCGCGCGTTGCTCTGTTGGAGCGGACGACAAAGGAAGATCGCGGTGGCAACACGCGCTATACTGAATCTTTCTGGCGGATGAAAAGCCATGATGAAGTCTCCGATGACTTTGAGGAGCATCTTGCTGCCAATGCCGGCGGCTATCTTGATCCCGAGATTATTCGTGATGCCGGTTTACCTTATGATCAGTGGCCGCCGCTCCTGAAGGGCCTCGGTTTCACTGATCCGGAAGTGATTGCGACTTTAGCCGAGAATGCAGGGCCGACGTTGAACTGGCTCTCAGGCTTTGGCGTTAAATTTGATTTTCTACCCAATTATTTTATTACCCAATCAACTACCCGAATCGCACCGGCGGGCGGCGGGCGGGCGCTGGTCGATGCGCTGGCAGCTTACGCGGAAAGTGTGCCGGATGACATTAGTATTTTTTATCGCACCACGGCGCGCGAATTGATCCTCAGTGAGTATAATGCGGTCATCGGATTGCGCGCCGTAGACAGCGAAAATTGCATGATTTCCTTCCATGCGCCGGCTGTTGTTCTGGCATCAGGCGGTTTTGAGGGCAATCCGGAAATGCAGAGCCGTTATTTCGGCCCAGCGAGTCAGTTTATCCGCCCGGTGGCGCGCGGCGGTTATTTCAATCGCGGAGAGGGTGTTCAGATGGGGCTGGATGCGGGTGCCGCACCGTGTGGCGATTTTGGTAGCTTTCATGCTCAGCCGGTCGATCCGCGTTCGGGCCAGCATGAGCCCGTGATACTTAATTTTCCCTATGGCATTCTCATCAGCAATCGCGGCCGACGGTTCACGGACGAAGCGCCGACCACGGTAGACGCTTGTTATGAGGCGATCACGCGAGAGATCATGAACCAGCCAAAAGGCATCGCCTATACTATCTGCGACGCCGGTCTCGACGATGTACCGAATTGGCAAAAATCTGTGCGCACCGACCAGCCGCCGATTGAGGCCGATGATGTACCTAGCCTGGCGACGGCGCTCGGCGTAGAAAGCGCGGTCCTTGAGAAAACTATAAGCGCCTATAACGCCGCCTGCCCCAGTGGCGGTGAATTCAAGGCGCTGGAGTTGGATGGTCTGGCAACGAAGGGCCTCGATCAGGTTAAGTCAAATTGGGCGCGGCCTTTGGCGCGCCCGCCTTATCGTGCCTGGCCGGTGATCGCCGCCAACTGCTTTACCTTCGGCGGCCTCAAGGCCGATTACCGTGCCCGGGTAGTGAATTCGGAAGGTGCGACCATCGCCGGGCTCTATGCTGCGGGCGAGACTGCCGGGCTCTACTACCGCACCTATACCGGCGCGACTTCGGTTATGCGAGGCGCCGTGTTTGGCCGTATTGCCGGGCGCGATGCGGCAGAATTGGCCCGGGGCTAGGAGCGGTGAGCCAACGCGCCATATCCGCCGTCTTTATGCGGGGCGGCACCAGCAAGGGGCTCTTTTTTCACGCCCAAGACCTACCACCTGAGGGACCCGAACGCGATCGCGTGTTGCTGGCCGCGATGGGAAGCCCTGATCCTCACGGTCGCCAGCTAGATGGCATGGGTGGCGGCATTTCCTCGCTCAGCAAGGTGATGATAATCGCCCCCTCAAGCCGGCCAGAGGCAGTGTTGGATTACACTTTTGGTCAGATCGCGGTTGATCAAAAAATCATAGATTGGCGCAGCAATTGCGGCAACCTAACATCCGCCATCGGCCCCTTCGCGGTCGATGAGGGCTTAGTGAATCTTGCTGACGGAGAGGCAGAACTTTTCCTGCATAACACCAATAGCGGTGTGCTGGTAAAGGCGCGCTTCGAAATCGTTGCCGGCCACGCCCTTATCAATGGCGATTTTGAACTCCAGGGCGTGGCCGGGCGAGGCGCGCCGATTGCGCTAGATTTCATCGCCCCCGGCGGCGCCATTACCGGTAAGCTTTTACCCACCGGCAATGCATGCGATCAGCTTAATGTGCCGGGGATTGGCGTTGTTGAGGTCTCGTTGGTCGATGCGACTACGGCTTGCGTTTTTGTACGCGCCGGCGATATCGGTTTGCGCGGCACAGAAATGCCGGACGCGTTGGTGTCTGAGGTGGCACTGCTCAAACGCCTGGAAGCAATCCGCCGTGCTGCCGCCGAAGCTATGGGCCTGGCTGTTGATGGCCTGAGCGTCCCCAAAATTGGCTTTGTGGCGCCGGCCATGGCCGCCAATACGCTCTCTGGTCAGGTGCTGGCGGCAGATCAAATGCAAACCACGGCGCGCATGATATCCATGTGCCAGCCGCACCGCGCCCTGCCCCTCACCGGCGCCATGTGCCTGGCGATTGCCGCCCGAATCGACGGCAGCGTGGTGCAGGAGATGGTGTCGGGCGGAGGACAGGAGATCGCCATTGCCCATCCCTCCGGCGTGCTTTCGCTCAGCGCAGATCTCAAGTGTGCGGCAGATGGTGGCTGGATAGCAGAGCGGGTGACGGTGACGCGTACGGCGCGCCGGCTGATGGAGGGCCGTGTGCTAATACCGAGCGCTGCCTTTGCCGATTGACAGGATGGCTTCAGAGCCATAACAACGAAACAGAAGAGAATGGGAGACGCGTGATAATCGAAGAAGAATTCGCCGTCAACGCGCCTCTCGCGCATGTCTGGGATTGTATTCGTAACCCGGCCTTCATTGCGCCCTGCGTGCACGGCTGCGGGAACGTCGAAGATATTGGTAACGGCGCTTACCGCGCGGTGATCAAGGTGGGCATTGGCCCGATCAAGACCGAATTCAAGCTCGATATCACGGTGTTGGAAGAAACGCCGCCCCATTTTGCGCGCGTTGAGACACGCGGACAGGAAGGCACCAATGCCAGTCGACTGACCGCCAGAAGCGAACTCACCCTGACGGCTTATGCAACCGCCGCAACTAATGTGCATTATAAATCAGACGTGCAAATTGTCGGGCGTTTGGCAAAATTCGGCCTCGGCATCATGAAAAAAAAGGCGAAATCGATCGGCGCCGAGTTCGCCGAGAATTTTCGCAAGGCGGTAGAGGTCTAGGGCATGGAATTTTACCAGCCGGAAACAATTGAACAAGCCCTAGCCCTGCTCGCTGCGGACCCGGCGGCGATGCCGCTCGCCGGCGGTGCGACTCTGGTGGCAATGTTGAATGCTGAGCTGGTCGAGCCATCTGCTCTCATTAGCCTCGCTGGAATTGAAGAGTTGAGCGCCGTCGAGGCGATGGCTGATGGCACATTGTGGCTCGGCGCCATGATCAGCCATGCCGATTTGGCTACGGAGGAACGGCTTTCCGGTGGTCATAGCGTATTGCGCCAGGCGGCAGCGCAAATCGCCCATCCATCGGTGCGCAATATAGGTACGCTGGGCGGCGCGGTGGCGCATGGTGATCCCAGCTCAGACCTGCCGGCAGCTTTGGTCGCAGCGGATGCGGTGATCAAGATGGCCAGCCCCACCGGCAAACGTAGCATTGCCGCTGGGGAATTTTTTGAGGATTATCTCACCACGGTGCTGGCCGAGGGCGAGATGGTCACCGCGGTAGGGTTGCCTCGCTTGCCAGAGAATGCGGTCGGGCATTATGAGAAGTTTGCACGTGTGCACGGCGATTACGCCACATTGTCTGTCGCGCTCATCCTGGCAATGAAGGGCGGCGAATGTAGCTATGTGAGCGTTGCCCTGGGCTCTGCTGGTGCGAAGCCGGTGCGTGTACCCGAAGCGGAGGCGCGTCTCCTCGGTTCCGCCCTGGACGGCGCCGCGGTGCAGGATGCTGCGCAGCTCTTGAGCGAAGCCTCAGACCCGGTAGACGATGTGCGCGGCAGCGCCGAATACCGCCTGATGTTGCTGCCGCGCCTGTTGCAGCGCGCGCTCAACGTCGCCGTGGCGTGCGCGCCATGATCAATATCACCCTTGAAATAAATGGCGAGGAGCGCGAGCTGTGCGTGCCGGCCGCGCGTACCATGCTTGACGCGTTACGCAATGATTTAAATCTGACAGGTACAAAAAATGCCTGCAATCAGGGCGTTTGCGGCGCCTGCACGGTGCTGCTCGACGGCACGGCGGTAAATGCCTGCCTCGTTCTGGCGGCGAATATCGCCGGGCGAAAAATCGTGACTATAGAGGGCTTGGGCGAAGGCGGCAGGCTCTCTCCCATGCAGCAGGCCTTCGTCGATACTGGGGCGATCCAATGCGGTTTTTGTATGAGCGGTATGATCGTCAGCGCAACGGCATTTTTGACTGAAAACCCAAAGCCCTCAAGGCACGAGATACGCGCCGGTCTGTCCGGTAATCTCTGCCGCTGCTCGGGCTATGTGCGGGTCATCGATGCCGTAATATTAGCATCGGAACGGATGGGCGCATGAGCGATATCGAAAGTGCCATCGGCAAAAGCCTGCCGCGTCTGGAAGCGGCGGAGAAGGCGGCTGGAAAAGCCATCTATACCGGCGATATGGAGCTACCCGGCATGTTGCACGGCGCTCTTCTCACAAGCCCTTACCCACACGCGCGTATTCTTTCCTATGACGTCTCGGCGGCGCTGGAGCTGCCCGGGGTCAAGGCTATCGTCACCGCTGAGGATATCACCGGCGGTTATATCGGTCTCGTCTGCAAGGACGAAAGCGCCTTGGCGCGGGGCAAGGCGCGCTATATCGGCGAGCCGGTGGCGGCGGTTGCCGCGCTGGATGAAGCGACAGCGCGTCTGGCGGCGCGTTTGATCGAGGTGGAATATGAGGAATTGCCCTCGGCGACAACGGTCGAACAAGCGATGGCAGAAGGCGCGCCAGTGTTGCACGAGGATTTCGCCGATTACGTAAAAGTTTATCAGGCGCCAGAGCATGAAGGCAATTTGCTGGCCCGCGCCGAGGCGATTATGGGCCGGGGCGTGGATGGTTTCGATGAAGCGGATATCATCGTCGAAGGCAGCTATGAGGTCGGCGCCCAATATCACGCCTATATGGAGCCGGTATCGGTGCTCGCATCGTGGGGCTCGGATGACCGGGTGACCGTCTGGTCATCGACCCAGAGTATTTTTCGCACCCAGGCCAATATTTATGAAGGCCTTGGTATCCCCATGGGCAAGATCCGCTGCATTGCGCCACGCATCGGCGGCGGGTTTGGCGCCAAGGCAGAAGTCTCGGGCCAATTGATCACCGTGATGCTGGCACGCAAGGCCGCAGCGCCGGTTCGCCTGGTGCTGAACCGCGATGAAGATATGATCACCATGCGCGCCCGCCATCCCGGTACCATACGTGTCCGCACCGGGGCCAAGGCGGATGGCACCCTGGTGGCGCGCGAAATGGAGCTGTGGTTCGATGCCGGTGCGTATTCCGATGATAGCCCGGCGGTGATGAATCTGGCGCTCTTCTACGCGCGCGGCTCCTACAGCATTCCGCATGTACGCGCCCTCGGCCATGCGGTCTATACCAACAAGCTCCGCCTTGGCGCGTTTCGCGGCTTCGGCAATCCTCAGGCCTCGTTCGCCTCCGAATCGCAATTGGATGAGATTGCTGAGGCGCTCGGCATCGACCCGATTGAGCTCCGCATCAAAAACGCCATCAAAGCGGGCGAGCCGTGGCTTGGCGGGCAGAAGATTGCGTCCTGCGCCCTGGTAGAATCCTTAGAGGCAGTTCGCGACGCCTCGGATTGGAAGCGCCCGCGCGAGGCACTGCCTGGAAAGAAGCGCGGGCTGGGCGTGGTTGGTTTGGCTCACACATCAGCCTTTCTCTCGGCCGGCGCAATCGTGCGCCTGCAAGGCGATGGGACGATCATCCTTAATGTAGGTGCGGTGGATATCGGCCAGGGCTCAGATACGGTGCTCAGCCAGATGTGCGCTGCCGCCCTCGGCCTCGATATCGAACAGGTGAGTTTCGCCACACCGGATACCGATTCCGCGCCCTATAATTATGGCACCAATGCCAGCCGCGTGACCTACACGGTGGGTCAGGCCGTGCACCGGGCGGCGATGCAGGTCCGCATGCAATTGCTTGAGCATGCCGCCGAAATGCTGGAATGCCTACCGGAGGATTTAGAGCTTCGCTCCGGCGGGCGCATCGGCGTGAACACCGAGCCACCGCGCAATGCCGAAATTAGTTTCGCCGATATCGCCGGGCGCTCACTTTGGGCAGTCGGTGGCCCGATCACCGGCTCCGGTAGCTACATCCCGAACGACCCGCCAAATCCGGAGCACACTCAAATGACCGGATTTCTGGGCTTGGATGCGCTGTCGGTCATCACCTTTGGCGCGCAAGTGGTTGAAGTTGAAGTCGATGAAATCACCGGCCAGGTGCAAGTGCTTGAAGCCTGGTGCGCCCATGATGTCGGCCGCGCCATAAATCCCGGCATGGTGGAAAGCCAGATCGAGGGCGGCTTTGTGCAGGGCCTTGGCTATGCCTTATGCGAAGAAATGCTGTGGGAAGATGGCCGCTTGGTAAACCCGAGCTTCATGGATTACAAATTTCCCGGTACCATGGAGGCGCCCGACAAGATCCACACCATAGTCCTAGAAATACCAGAACCGAGTCACCCCTTCAGCGTCAAGGGCGTCGGCGAGCCGCCTTTGGTCGGCGCCGCCCCGGCCATCAACAATGCAATTTCGGCCGCCACAGGCATCCGCCTCAAGCAAATTCCTCTCACCCCGGAACGGGTGCTGCGCGCTCTATTGGCCAAAGGCTAAAAATTTCTAGCCCCTCTGGTTCTTGTGACAGTATACTTAATTACATCATGCATCCTGAAGATGATGAATAATGAAGTATACTGTTACCATAATTAGTATTCGCTGTCGGGTGCTTTGTAGCTGGCAAGTAGTTCATCAGTGAAGTCGCCAATTTCTTCCCAATCGGTCTCGCGCCCGACATGTTCGCGGACGATAAATGCAGGGCCCATATAGAAGCGCTCATATTGTGAGTGGCGGCCGGCGAAATCGGTTCCGAGGATATCCCATGCGAGCTTGAACAGCTTCATCTTGTCCGTGGCATTCCAGTTTTTGGTCGACCAGCACATGTTGAAAATACGCTTGGTTTCTTCATCATCGAGCACCGACACATCGGCCGGCATCTGCAGTACGCTGCCGCCTGTCAACTCGCGGATGCGGGCCAGAATTTTGTCGTAATTCTGTGTGGCAAAATAAATCGCGGCATACATGTAGCGCCGATTATAGCAGGCGTGGCCGCACGGCAGGGTTTCATGGTCCTGAATCTGACCGGCAATCATGGCGGAGATAGTGGCGTGCATGGCAGACAGGTGGTTTAGCGTATCGGCCACTGCCGGCACCTGATCAGTGCCCATGGATTCGGTGACGCGGCGCGCAATGCCAAGCAGAAGCTTAAGTTTTGAACGGTAGCGTACTGCCGCTTGGTGGTTGGAGAGGGTGTGCGCCGGGGTGTCAAAATAGATGCTGCGCGACCATGGGATATTCCCAAGCGTAAGGACGGTTTCCCACGGAACCTTCACGTCGCGGCAAATCACCACGCAATCAGATTCGTCGTAGCGATAGGCGAGGGGGTTGTCATACTCGCTTTGGACAAATTGGCCGTACGGCTTGCGCGACCAGAGCTCCAGGCCTGGTGAATTGACTGGAATAATGCAGGTTACCGCCTCGTTCTCGCGGTCGGGTGCGAGCGGCAGGATATTGCCAATCCAGACATCATGCGAAAAGGCCGCCGCCGTGGCGAGCAGCTTGACGCCGTTGATCACCAGGCCGTCATCATCCTCTGAGGTAACGGAAAGGGTGGGAACGAAGGAGGAGGAGCGGCCATAATGTTGCGGGTCGCGCGTGCCTTGCGGCGGCGCTACAGCATGGGAGAGAAAAATATCATTGGCGCAGACATGCTTGTAGTAATTGCGCACATTATCCGAGAAGTCATATTCATCTGTCTTGAACAATTCTGGCTGCATGGCGATGCCGGTTACATAGCCGCCGACGAAATCCGGTGAGCGGCCCATCATGCCGTAAGAGAGATCGGCAATCGCCGTAGCCGAGCGGGTGCGCTGCTCTAGGTCGGCACGGTTCTTGGGTTTTAAATAATAAGATGGGATACGCTCACCATCCACTTCAACGCTTAAATCATCGCCATATTCTGCCTCATGGCGGGCATCCCAAATGCGGGCGAACGAGCGCGCGGCGTTGCAGAAGGCGGGATGGCTGGTGACGTCATGAACGGTTTCGCTGCCGATGCGGATGGTGCGTCCATCGCGCAGGCTCTCAAGATATTCTTTTCCATTCATCAGCATATTAAATTCCTCCCGCTAAATTTATTTTTATGTTGAGGAGTTTAGCATTAGCGCTCCAGCCTTCTGTCGTCTTATCTCGGCTGCCTAATTGCCATCTTACACTTGATTGCTGATTAAATAGGCATCCGGCTCGACTATTTGACCATGGCGCTCCATGCGGAATTCGATACCAATGGTGTTGCGACCCAGACGCCGACCGCCTTGCCGTTTCATAATCTCACCCTGATTGTAAATGTAGCGAGCGATGGTAATGACACTCAATTCGCGCAGCTTCAATCGGACCTTTATCTATGCTGCCCGGTGGCGGTGATTTTTATGCAAGCCGGCACGAAGATCGACGCCATCTGGAACGTGACGAAGATCTAGGCTCTGGTCTTCAGGCAAATATCAGGCAGAGGTGCGGGCCGCCTCCGTTGCTAACATATCAATCGCCAGATCGTCATTGTTAACGCTGCCGCTTAGCACCACGCCATAGATGTTGCGGGCCCGCTCAATAGTTTCCCAGCGCCGCTCCACATCTTTGAGCACGCGCTCGGGCGGGCGCTCGAACGGGCTGCCATAGCCGCCGCCGCCGGACTCGAAACCGCGCAGAAATTCACCCGGTTCCAACTCGACCTGCACCACGTTGGGCAGCTTGGTTTCATCGCCATTGGCGTTCACTTTCCACTGCGCTGCAGGAGCGCCGTCAAGCCCGCCACGTACGCCGCGCGCCGGATTGATCTGGCAATCGGAGGGTATTACCACTGTCATTGGATCTTCGCGCGGGCCGTAGACGGTCTCGGTCGCCGGGCCGCCGCGAAAGCGTCCGGCGCCGCCGGTCGCCGGCATTAGGCGCACGCGATCAAAATGCATCGGATGCTTGATCTCATCCAATTCAATGCTGTCGCGGTACATCAGACCGGAGACCACTGGCAGACCATAGGTTACCCAGCCGTCAGCCTGTGGGCTGGCCGGGCCGCCATTTACCGCCGTCTGGAGTTGGTTGATATAGGGCTCGCCGTTACGCCGGAAGTCATTGCCGGACACAACGGCAAATCCCGTCGACATGGAGCTACCACCCTCGGCTAGGCCGTGGCCATCACCCAATTGGGAAAACGCCGATTGGGTGAGATTGACGAGGCGGTCGGCCACATTGGTGGTCGCCATGGAGGTGCTGTGCGGGAAGCTTGGCCGGCCAACCACGCAGCCGTCGCGAAGATGCACGATGACGCGGCGGAATGAGCCGGCATTATGTGGCAGATCGCCTTCCAGGCTGTGGAATACACCCGCAACCACATTGTTGATGGCGCAGGCCTCCGATTGGTTGAGGCCGCACTCGACGCAATCGATATTGTCTCTGAGGTCGATCTCGATGATTGCCTTGTCGGGGTCGAGGTCGAGTTCAACTTTGATCGGAATGCCGTCAGGTAGGATTGGCTCGAACGGGTCATGCGCGCCCTCATTGACGATCTGGGCTTTCGGTAGTTTGCGGATGGCTTGCACCATCATCCGTTCAGAATAATCGAACCATTCCTCGATGAATTGCTTAATCTGGTCCTTGCCATATTTGGCGCAGAGTTCTTTAAGGCGGCGTTCGGCGATACGGGCCGAGCCGAGGGCGGCAAGGAAATCACCATACCATTGCTCGGGCACGCGGATGCGCCGGCGGCACATGCGGATGATATCATCATTCATCTCGTAATTCGCCTGGACGCGGACACAGGGAAAGATCATCGCGCCTTCTTCATACACATCTCGCGCCGCCGCATGATAGGTAGTTGGGATAGAATTGCCGATGTCCGCCTGATGCGCCTTGGCGCAGGCGGTGAACATATGTTCGCCATCGATAAAGACTGGGACGAGTACCGTGAGGTCGGCCGAGTGGGTGTTACCAAGATAGGAATCATTGTGCAGGAAGGCGTCACCCTCAGCAAGATCCTCATGTAGGTCGCACATCGATTGGGTCTGCAGGTGCGAGCCGAAAATATGCACCGGCAGGCCCTCGGCGGCGGATAGGAGGCGGTTATCGCCGGTACAAATGGCGCAGGAGAAATCCCGCGCTGCCGCGATCACGGCTGAACGCGCCGCACGCAGCAGGGTATTCGACATTTCTCGCACGATGCCGTCGAGACGGTTGGACAGGATCGAAAGCAGAACTGAATCGAGTTGTGAAGCGCTGGGTTTAATTTCCATATTCATAATTTTTTCTTCCCCTATTTCACTTCAGTTTCGAGCAGATAATTGCCGGCGTCGCTAAGGCGTGCGAACATGCCGGGATTGACCACCAACGTTGTGGTTGGCTCCTCAATAATAGCCGGGCCAGTGATTAGCGCGCCGGGGCTGAGTTGATCGCCATGATAGATTGGCGTGTCGATGCGCCCGTCGCCAAAATAGGTCGGGCGGTGGTTGACCGGCTGGTTGTCGCCGGACCCCGTCGCCGTAAATGACTGCTCCGGCGGGCGAGCGAGGCGCACCCTGGCGCGGCCTTTCCAATTAAGGCACTCAACTTGGCTTTCCACATCGCGCACGGCAAACACGCGCTCATGCGCGTCATGGAAGGCAGCGACCAGGGCCTCGATATCTTCCGGGCTGCGAAAGCGCTTGATATTAATCGGCACATCGAGCTCCCAGACCTGGAACAGATAGCGTGCCTCGATGAAATATTCGATGCTCGAATCCTCTAACCCGCGGCTTTCCAGCAGCTTGATGAAGCGGCCAAGCTCGTCGTCAATTGACTGCAGAGCCTCGTTGACGCCATCAAAATTGAAGTTGCCGCTCAGCGTCACCTTGGTGGCGCTGTGCTCGGCGATGATGTCGGAAAATTGCATGCCGCAGGCCGAGAGCGCGCTTGCCGTTTTGGGCAGGATCACGCGCTTGCAGCCAAGCTCGCTGGCAATCGACATGATGTTAAGGCCGGCAGCACCGCCGCCGGCGACAACTGCGCTTTCGGTCGGGTTGAAGCCTTCCGTCACGGTGATGTCGTGGATCGCCTTGATCATATATTCGCTGGCTAAATTCATAATGGCGTAGGCGGCGTCATCAAGGCTGGCATCGATCTGATCGGCGATGGTCAGGATGACGCGGTGCGCCGCTTCCACATCAAGCGCCATACGCCCGCCGAGAAAATATTTGGGGTCGAGATAGCCAAGCACCAGGGCGGCGTCGGTCACGGTCGGCTGATCACCGCCGCCGCCGTAGCAAGCTGGCCCCGGCACCGCGCCGGCGCTTTGCGGGCCAACGCGCAGCAGGCCGCCCGGATCGATCCAGGCAATCGAGCCGCCGCCGGCGCCGATAGATCGCACATCGACGGAGGAGATGGCGAGAATATCGCCGGTCCATTGCGGGCCGATCCAGGTATCGCGGGTGAATTTGATTTCGCCGTCGCGCACCAGGCCGACATCGAAGGTGGTGCCGCCAGTATCGCAAATAATCACATCAGAGCCGAAATTCTCGATGCGGGCATAATTGAGCCCGGCGACCGGCGCCATGGCTGGGCCGGATTTGACCGTATGGATTGGTCGTGTGGCTAGTTCCTCAACATGCATACAGCCGCCGACGGCGGTCGAGACGAGGATCTCGCCCTGATAGCCGGCGCCGCGCAGATCGCTCTCCATCTGGCGCAAATGTTCCTGCATCAACGGCTTTAGCGAGGCGTCGATGGCGGTCGCCGAGGCGCGGCGATATTCGCGGATAATTGGCACCAGCTCATGCGACAGCGTAAAGGGCACGCCGGGCAGAATTTCGCTGATCATCTCACCAACCGCTTGTTCATGGGCGGGATTGATAATCGACCACAGCAGACAAACGGCGACGGCCTCAAAATTATGTACCTTCAGGCGGGAAATAATATCCCGCGTCGCGTCAACATCGAGCGGCGTGTGCACGCCGCCTTCGGAATTAATCCGCTCGGGGATTTCGAAGGTGTATTTCTGCGGAATATAGGGATCGGGATATTCCTGGGTGAAGTCATGCGGGCCGTGCTTGCCGCCTTCCTTCAGTACCAGCGTGTCGGGAAAGCCTTCGGTGGTGAGAAACGCGGTTTTGGCGACCTTGCCCTGAACAATGGCGTTGGTCGCCCGCGTCGTGCCGTAGATCAGTACGCTGGTCTCTGCGAGCAAATGATCAGTCGTGACGCCAAGCTCACCGGCTGCTGCCTGAAGCGCGCCCAGCATGCCGTTGAAGATACGTTCCGGCGTAGTCGGGGCCTTGCCGATCACCTGTCTGCCGCTATCCTCGGCGACCACCATGTCGGTAAAGGTGCCGCCAGTGTCGACGGTGATACGGTAACTCATAAGGCTCTCCCAGTGTTTTTGTCTTATTGTTGTCGCCTAGGGTGAAAGTTGCCCGCTGGCCTGTCAATAACGCGAAGTAGCGTCACAATTTCCGCGCCTGTCGGTGGCCTTCATAGACCGCTTCGCGAGTTGAGCGCGGCGCGATGGCGTCGCCGATTACCTCGACGCTGATGCCGCGCTGTTTGAGCGGCGCGAGGAGATCATTTTTAGAGCGCCGCCCGGTCGCCATAACGATCCAATCGGCGTTCAGCTTCTGCTCGGTCTTCTCGTGATGGACGTTGAAGATGTGCAGCTTGTTATCCTCGATGCGGCGGACGAAATGATCGCACAGCATATTGACACCGCTTTCATAGAGCTTCGGCAAAATCCAATCGAGATAGACATCGAGAATAGTTTCCATGCCGACCATTGGCCAGCGCGTGAGGAGCGTAACAGAATTGGCTCCGGCTTTGGTCATGGCGACGGCGGTCAGCGGCGCCACTACGTCGCACATATCATCGATCACCACCACATCGCCGGGGAAGGTCGTTCCGGTGGCGCGCTCGCCTGCCGTCATCACCTCGTCCCAGCCGATGCAATTGCCGCTTTCCCAGCCCGGCATTGGCTCGCCGGTCCAGCCCTGGAAACCATCGACGCACACACTCGAGCCGGTGGCGAGCACCACATGGTCAGGCTGCTCGGCCTCTAGGAGAGCATCGAGGCCGTCCACTGAAACGGGCGCATCGGTGCGGAGATCGGCGCCGTTTTTGCCGGCTTGATCGGCCAGCCAGCGGGCGATCTCACCATATTCGGCCCGGCTTGGCAGCAGTGATTGTAAGTGCACATGTCCGCCCATATTACTCTTGCTTTCGAGCACAGTGACGCTGTGGCCACGCGCCCCAGCGACGCGGGCATATTCCAGGCCGGCCGGACCGCCGCCGATCACCAGCGCCTTTTTTGGCGATTTAGATTTAACCAGCGAACCCTCGCCCCATTCGCCTTCGCGGCCGACGACGGGATTATAAACGCATTGGATGCGCGCCCCCTGGCTGACGCTCTTCCAGCAGAAATTGGCGGCAACGCAGGCACGGATGTCGTCGGCCTGGCCTTCTTCCGCCTTCTTTGCCCAGAAGGGATCGGTGAACAGTTGGCGAGCCAGGCAAATGGCGTCGGCGTCGCCGGCCTCAAGCAGGGATTCGGCCGTATCTGGCGAGGTAATACGCCCGACCGCCAACACCGGCTTATTGGATACCTCGCGGATTTGCCTTGCATAGCCGCGTTCCCAGCCGCCTTCGAATTCCATTGGCGTGTGGATGAAGGAGTGATGCACGCCGGCGGAGACATCGACATAGTCGATATCCGCGCCGTTCTCGATATCCGGCACGATCTGGCGCACATCGTCAATTTCGAGATCGCCCGGCCAGAACGAGGTCGAGTTGATGCGATAGCCGACGAACGGATCATTGCCGACCGCATCGCGCATGCTTTGCAATACTTCGAGCGGGAAACGCAGGCGGTTCTCATAGGAGCCGCCCCATTTGTCTTGGCGCTTGTTGTAGAGCGGCGAGAGAAACTGCCACGGTAGGTAGCCATGGCTGAGATGCAGCTCCACACCGTCGAGGCCAGCGGCCATGGCGCGCGTCGCGGCGCTGCCATAGGCGGCGATGATCTCTTGGATTTCGTCTTCGTCGAGTTCTTTCGGCGTCGAGGCGCCGGGGAATTCGCCGAGCGGCACCTGGCTCGGCGAGACGGTGTACCAGGTGGCGTCAGGATCATAGCCTGGCGCCTGCTTATAGCCCGGGAAGCCGCGCACGCCGGAATGCCACAGCTGAATCGCCAGCTTGCAACCATGCTTGTGCACTGCATCGGCTATCTTGGAGAGTGGCTCAATCTGGCGGTCATCGAACAGTTGGGGCATCAGGAGCGGCGCCATGATCGAGCTTGGATGCACATGCGTGCCGCCAATGATGATCAAGCCAACGCCACCCTTGGCGCGCTCTTCGTAATAGTCGGTGGCCATGTCGATAAAGAGGCCGTTCCAGGGATCGGATACCCAGGTTGGGCAGGTCGGTGGGAACACCACACGGTTTTTTATTTTGCAGTTACGGATAGACCATTCGGAAAAAAGCCTGGGATAGTGGGCCATCATTCTCTCCTACTGCTGCGGTTATTATTCTCCTGTCGCCAAGGTCATGTTTCCCGCCCGGGCGCTATTCAGCTTAGATGGACATAGTCAAAATCGACTGGTTGGCCGTTGATACCGCGGCGCGGCGGTGCGATCCAGCTGGCGAATTTGCCCGGCTCAGTCACGCGTTGCATCAGCGACACAACATGCGCCCGCTCGGCATCGCTCGGCAGCCACTCTTGGCTACGCGCGTTCCATTCCGTGGCACTGATCGGCTCGCCTTTCGGTGTAAAATGCGCCCCCTTATACTGTCCGATGGCGCGTTGGAAGGCGCGGTGCGGCAGGCGGAAGGTAAAATCGATGCAATGTTCTCCTAGGGTGCGGTTCCAGCGCGCCATGCCCTTTTCACAATCCGCGATATAATCATCGCGCAGGCGCTCATTGATCACGGTGAGCGCCGATTCGCTGCTTTCAACAATCACCCCGCCCTCTAGCTTGGGCAGACGGTAGAGCGAATTACTAAGCTCATGGTCATCCTCAATGCGTTCTTCCTGAAAGCGGCCCTTGATGCCGGAAGTGAAATAATTGGCCGCATTGGTGGAAAATTCAGCGCCAAACAAATCAATTGAGACAGCGAAGTGGAAATTGAGATAGCGCTGTAAAATGGTGAGATTGATGCCGCCGTATGGTGCTATATCGTCCGTGTCATACTCTTTCATCAGCTCGCAGGAGCGCTGCACTACGCGCTGGATTCCGGTGTCGCCGACGAACATGTGGTGTGCTTCTTCTGTGAGCATGAAGCGGCAGGTGCGGGCCAACGGGTCGAAGGCGGATTCGGCGAGCGACGCTAGTTGATATTTTCCGTCCCGGTCGGTAAAAAAGGTGAACATAAAGAAAGATAGCCAATCCGGCGTTGCTTCATTGAAGGCGCCAAGGATGCGCGGCTTGTCCTCATCGCCCGAGCGCCGTTCCAATAATGCATCGGCTTCTTCGCGGCCATCGCGGCCAAAGTGTGCGTGCAGGAGATAGGCCATGGCCCAGAGATGGCGGCCTTCTTCGATATTGACCTGAAACAGATTGCGTAAATCATACAGTGACGGGCAGGTCAGGCCGAGGAGACGTTGCTGCTCAACGCTGGCGGGCTCGGTATCGCCTTGCGTCACGATCAGGCGCCGCAGCGTGGACCGGTGCTCGCCCGGCACGTCCTGCCAAACCGCCAGACCTTTTTCAGCGCCAAAGGCAATGCGCCGGTCAGCCTCCGGTTCGGCAAGAAAAATACCCCAGCGATAGTCCTGCATTTTGACATGGCCGAAATGCGCCCAGCCATCCTTATTCACCGAGATCGCGGTGCGCAGATAGACATCGGAAGTAGTAGAATCCGAAGGCCCCATTTCGCTCCACCAACCTAGATAGCCAGGCTGCCAAGCTTCCAGTGCACGCCTCAGCCGTCGGTTATCGGCTATGTCCACATTATTGGGAATGCGTTCATTATAATCTATCGCCATATTCTCAAACCCGTTCCTTGTCGAATTGTGGCCGCTTCCCGCTACCATATAGCTTTAGGGTGCCTTCTGCGCCGACTGCGTTAGGGCGTTGGAATATCCAATTTTGCCAGGCGCTGAGGCGGCTAAATATCTTGCTTTCCATGGTTTCCGGCCCGGCGAAGCGGAGCGACGCCTCCATGCCGGTCAGAGCATCCGGTGAGAAGGCCGCGCGCTCTTCGATGGCGATGCGGGTTTCATCCTCCCAATCGATATCGTCCGGTGCAAAGGTCACTAGGCCAAGCTCCTCGGCTTCCAGGCCGTCAAGTTCATCGCCGATGGCCTCTTCAGCTGCCGCCAACGCCGTATTGTCGCCATTAAACCTACTGTGCAAACGGCTGAGGCCATTAGACATGGGATATAAGCCGTTATTGGCGGCGGCGCTCATGCGGATGGTAGCTGGTGCGCGGTTGTCGTCTTCAAAGGCGCCGTCGAGCATATAGGAGCGGTCGGCGGCAAGGGCGAGCTCCAGCAGCGTGCCGGTGAAGCAGGAGCCAGGCTCGATCAGCGCGAAGATCGATCGGGCCGAAAGGTCGAGGCGCTTTAGGGTACGTTTCATATAAAGAGTTATTTCGCGGATCAGCCAATCATTCGCATGTGCGACGAGGGCGGTATCGACGGCAGTGACAAATTCGGCCGCGCCCTCGGTACGCATTAACCAGGTTCCGATCTCGCTTTCGTTGAAGCGTAGATGAAATATTAAATCCTCCAATTCGCGCGCCATGGCGAGCGGCCAGTAAGCCGCACCCTCGTTATATATAGTAGCCAAATCGGATGGCGGCGCACTGGCCGGCGCGCGCACTGTGATATGTGCGGCGCGAAGCGTGCGGTCAATGGTGCAGCTCACAAGGCCATAATCAATTTGGTTATCGCCGATTCGGCGCTCGAGCAGGGGGAAGTCGATTCCCGTGCCCTGTGCCGGGCGGTCCGAATTGGCAGCTAACTGCGCGGCATGTGCCGCCACCGCTCCCTGCCATTTGGAATGCGGTACTATGGCATCCACCAGGCGCCACTTCAGCGCCCGTTGACCGCGCATACCTTCTTCGACGGTGCAGAAGAAATCAGCGCGATCGCGCCGCACGCCGCGCTTATCGACCAGGCGGGTCAGGCCTCCGGTGCCGGGCAGAACCGCTAGGAGCGGTAATTCCGGCAGGGAAACACTGGCCGCGCCATCGTCAATTAGGACGAGATACTCTGTCGCTAGCGCCAATTCATAGCCGCCGCCGGCACAGGCGCCATTGATGGCGCACATATATTTCTGTCCGGAATAGGCGCTGGCGTCTTCCAGGGCAAGCCGCGTTTCATTGGTGAATTTGCAGAAATTGACCTTGTGGGCGTGGCTTGCGCCCTGCAGCATGCCAATATTGGCGCCAGCACAAAACACCTGCTCATGGGCCGAGGTGAGGATCACCGTGTGCACTTCGGGATGGGCGAACCGCAGGCGCTGGATAGCGTCGTTAAGCTCGATATCGACCCCAAGATCGTACGAATTCAGTTTCAATTCATAGCCCGATTGGAGCCCGCCGGCAGCGTCCACCGCCAGCGCCACCGTCGCCACCGGTCCTTCCAGGCTAATTTGCCAATGGCGGTATTTCTCAGGTGTGGTGCGAAAATCGATCGCTGTCACGACGGCTCCCTAAATCTTCTTCAAATTCCGCCTTAGGTGCTTGTATCAGCCCCATTTCGGCGGGCGCTTCTCATTATAAGCGACCATTGCCTCGGCAAAATCATTGGAGTTGGTGGCGTGCAATTGACGCTCCTTATAGAGCGAAAAAAAGGTCTCAAAGTCAGTGTCATAGCAGCTTGTAAGCATTTCCTTGGACAACCGACAGCCTTTGGAATTCACCGCGCTGACACGGTCGACGATCTTTTCGAATTCGGCCACAGCTTTGTCCTCGGCAACAAGATAATCAACCATACCCATGCGCTCACCTTCGATACCGTCGATCATTTCACCAGTGATGATCAGGCGTTTGGCGCGGCCAAGGCCGATATAGCGCGCAAGACGCAACGTGCCAAGGCCGGGAATGAGGCCCTCCTTGATCGCCGGCAGGCCGAGCTTAGCAGAAGGGGTGCAGACGCGAATATCCGCTGCCAGAGCAAGCTGTAATCCGCCGCCGAGCGCATAGCCGTGAATCAGGCAGAGCACCAACTTATCCATGGTCTCAAAGCGCCTGAGCGCACGGTCCCAAAGGTCGAAATAGCTATTATCGATCAAACCTTTAGAGAGGTCATTCAGGTCAATTCCAGTGGAAAAGGCGCGCCCGGCACCTTTGATGGTAACAATTCGGATATCCGGATCAGTGGCAATACGCTCGGCTAGAGCGTCAAGTTCATGCGCGCCTTCCATGGCAACGGCATTGAGAATGTGCGGACGATTAAAAATAATAAGTGCACGAGCACCGCTTCTTTTGTAAATAAGAGTCTGATACTTAGCTGCCATGCCTTTGCTCCTAATTTTATTAGCTTGTTTTGTTATAAGCCCTAGAGCATTTTCCCAGCCAAAAAAAATTCCCGACCCAAGAAAAAAGAATCGTAAATGCGAAACCAAGCTAAACACGACGAGAGCTTTATAAGAACCCATTATGTGCGGTGGCTCTGATGCCTCAGAAACCCTTCCGTTGGGGACATGTATTGGCCCTTGTTGCTGGTCTTGTGTTCGCCCTTTTTCCAATTTTTTGGATGGTCTCCACATCCTTTAAGCCGACCCTAGAATGGGCAGCAACGCCGCCGGTATGGTTATCCGAGAAAGCTACCTGGGACAATTACCGCCCGCTATTGATTGAATTCAAGGGCGTTTATATGGCGGGTAATGGCGCATCGTGGATCGCCATGATAAATTCGTTCATTGTTTCAAGCATCGCGACCCTGATTTCACTTATAATTGGCGGCATGGCGGCCATCGGCTTTTCCCGTTACCGCGCCGGTGGCCATACGATGGCGCTCGCGATCCTTTCGGTGCGCGGCATCCCGACGGTGGTTATCGCTATTCCGTTCCTGATTTTGTTTGGCTTGCTTGGCCTGCGCGACACGTATGTTGGGCTTATTCTAGCCTATGTCGTCTTTACCGCGCCCTTTGCTTTTTGGATGCTGAAAAGCTTCGTTGATGAGATTCCAGCTGAGATTGAGGAGGCTGCGATGATGGATGGAATGTCGCGCTGGGCGGCGCATGTTCGTGTCACCTTGCCGTTGGTAAAGGGCGGCGTGATCGCCACGGGGCTGTTTATCTTCATTCTTAATTGGAGTGAATTCCTGCTGGCTATGGTGCTCTCGGAAAAAACCGTGATCACCGTGCCGGTCAATATTAATTTCTACAATGGTGCCTTTGGAATTCAGGCGGCGCTAGCGACAGTGGCGGCCTTGCCCATCGTTATTGCGGGGCTATTAATTCACAAACACCTTGCGCGCGGCTTTACTTTAGGCGCGATAAAACGTTAATTTCTGCAACCGAACAAAATTATATCACATTCTTTAACAGCGCCTTAGAGCCAAAAATTAAAATTTTTACGCCTTAATTATTTTTCGGCCTTTACAGAAGTTGAGGTGCGCCGTTATGGTCCTTTCGCGTCATGTGGCATTTGATCATCGTGGCGCAGTAGGTATTTCACATCGGTCTTGTTCGATGACATAAATAAAATAGACCTTGTGGCTCGGACGCAGGTAAAGCGGCCCGGGCGATCTAAGGTAAATGGGAGTGCTGACTATGTCTCAAGAGGATAAGAAATTAAGGTTTGTCAAAGAGCTACATCGGCTCTGGGGCATGAATATGTCGCGTGATTACAAAGTTTCGCGCCGTGATTTGATGAAAGGTATGGCGAGCCTCGGATTGAGCGCCACCGCCATTTCCATGATTATGCGTAAAGCTCCGCTTAGCGTGAAGCGCGCTTGGGCGGTTGAAGGCGACACCCCGGAAGATAGAGCTGCCATTGCAGCGAAGGCGCTGTATGCAGGTGCCAAGAAGAAAACTATCTCTATCATGCATCCCTCAGGCTCTGGCGGTAATATGTCGCCGTTTACAGCCGAGTGGAAAGCGCTCACCGGATTTGACGTAGAGCTGATTGAAGTTCCGGTTACGCAGACCCACCAAAAAGGTATGCAGGAAGCCGTTGCCCAGACTGGTCGTTACGATCTGATGCTGCCGGCACCTTTGAGCCTGCCTGATTTTGCTGAGTCCGGTCTAGCCCATGATTTGACGGACTGGGTCGAAAAATATGATCCGGAAGTCTTTGATGGCCCCAACAAGCTAGAATATCCGGTGTCTGATTTCGGTCAGAAATATAAGGGTAAAATCTACGGCCTTTATTGTGATGGTGACTGGTGGCTGCTGAATTATCGTAAAGATAAATTGGCTGAAGCCGGCCGTAAGCCCAAATCAAAACGAGCCGTTGTCGATACCTGGGACGAGTATGACCAACTCGCTGCGGATATGACCGACAAGGACAATGATTTCTGGGGTGCACTCGAGTATCGCTCACCGTTCTGGAACAAATTCCATTGGATGACGCGTTTCCAATCCAAAGGTAAGCTCTATTTCGATAAAGACATGAAATCCATGGCGGATAGCCCGGAGAGCATCAAGACCGTTCAGGATCTTGTCGCTATTCAGGATTATATGCCGAAAGAGCAGTTCAACTACGGCTTCACGGAGAACTATGCCCAATATTATGCGGCCGGTCGTGGCTTCTTCGAGTTTGGTTGGCCTTCCCTCTGGCGCTATAGCCATGATGCGGCGGGTGCACAGTCGATCATTGCTGGTAAGGATAGTAATGGTGAGCCAACTCAGACTGGTATCTCTAAAGTGCCAGGCGATATAGTTAATGGCGAGCTAATCCGTGCCGACGTGATGCCGTTTGCTTGGGACTTTGTGGTCAACTCACACTCCGAAATTCCGGAGGTAGCGTATCTATACGCGCAGTGGCTGTCTGGTCCGACAATGTCGATGCGCTCCATTCCGAATGAAGGCGGTTATTTCGATCCGTGGCGTAACAACCACTTCCTCGAGCCTTCAGCGGACTTCTACGCGTCGTATCCTGGCGATTTCCTCGCAACCTCATTTGAGGCTGTTGTGGATTGTGTGCCGGAAATCATCCTTCGTGGTGGTTCCGAGTATCACAATGCTCTGGATATCAACCTGCAGGCCGCATACAACGGGCAGAAGACGCCTGAGAAAGCTATGCAGGATACAGCAAAAGAGCAAAATCGCATCACCCGTCGTCTGGGTAAAGATACCCAGGTTGAAGCGTGGCGCGCTCTTGCTAGCATGTATCCGTCCGCGCTTCAGAAAGCCGCTGGCGCTGATAAGTGGAGCTAAAGAATTGACCACTAAAAATATTATCCATAAACAAACATAAGAAAAAATAGTGGTCACAAATACATCTAAAGGCGGGGTTTCCACCATTGGTATGGGGAAACCCCGCCGCTTTGATCCTAACGATAAAAAATACATTCCAGGGCTACTGATCACGCCTGTACAGATTTTGCTGTGCGTGATGCTGATCTTCCCCTTCATTCTAGAATTTGTCATTAGCTTGACGGAGTGGCAGCCGATTTACGGCGATTTCTGGGATGCTTTTACCAGCGTGTTTACGACAAAAATTAACCAGGGAATTAATTACAATTACCTTGTGACAGACGAACCGCGCTATTTGCAGGCTCTCGGACGAACAGTGATCATGTCGGTCATTAGTCTCTGCCTTGAATTTCTTATTGGCTTGGGACTGGCTTCTTTGTTCCTAAAAAAATTCTGGGGCAAGCGCATTTGGTTTACGGCACTGTTGACGCCGATGATGATTATGCCGGTCGTCGTCGGTTACACTTGGTTTATGCTGTTTCAGTATAATGGCCCGATCAATCAGATTTTTGGTTGGATAGCGTTCAGCCCGGTTAATCTACAATGGCTGAATGATGGTACCTTGGCTTTTATCGCCGTGATCGTCACGGAAGTCTGGCATTGGACGCCGCTCTTCTTCCTCATCATGCTGTCTGGTCTAAATGCCGTGCCGGAAAATCCAATCCGGGCCGCAACTGTTTTAGGCGCCAGTAACTTCAAGATATTCTGGACAATTATTCTACCAAATATGCGGGCGGTCATCATTATCGCCTTCGTTATTCGTGGCATGGAGGTAGTCAAGCTGTTCGATGAGATTTATCTTCTGACGCGTGGTGGGCCGGGTACGGCAACAGAAACCATTAGCCTCTATCTCTATAAACTGGCCTTCGAAGATTTCCGTTTGGCCTATGCAGGTTCCGCCGCGTTCATCGTCCTGGTGATCACTGTAGTGCTGATCAACATGATGCTGAAACCGATCCGCTATCAGCTGGTCGAGGGGCGCTAGATCATGCCGGAAAGAAAATTTACACCGTTTAACTTCATTGCTCTTGTCGCCGGTTTGCTGTTTGCGGTCTTTCCGATCCTCTGGATGGTATCTACCTCCTTTAAGCTGCGTAGTGAGTGGGTAACCTCTCCGCCGACATGGATCTCATCAGCACCTACTGTGGATAACTATCTCACTATTTTGGCGCCACATGTGCTACTCGAACGCCGTGGCGGAACGCAGCAAGTTGGTGATGAAAACTTCGGTGGTTCAAAAGATGACGCTGCCGGTGGCGCCATTGCGGATTTACTTAATCGTTCCGCATGGCCTGGAATTAAGGGCTCCATTATTATTTCTATATCGGCGACTATATTGTCGATTATTGTTGGGCTGATGGCTGCCATCAGTATATCGAGATACCGATTTGGTGGAAATTTTACGCCATTTTTTATATTGGCGGGGCGAATGTTTCCGCCCATTGCGATAGCGATTCCGTTTGTCATCATGTTCGGACCAAAAGTTTTCGACATAACGGACACCTATTTCGGATTGATCGTGGCGTATGCTGCTGTAACTGTGCCGTTTTCTACTTGGATGCTAAAAAGCTTTGTCGATGATTTGCCGCATGAGATCGAAGAAGCAGCAATGATGGATGGTTATTCTCGCTGGAAAGCACATTTCATCGTCACAGTACCGCTTATCAAAGGTGGTATCATCGCGACGACACTCTTTATCTTTATCTTGAATTGGAGCGAATTCCTGTTCGCTTTGATTTTGACATACACCGATGTACAGACGATTCCGGTTACGCTGAGTAAGTATTTCTCGGCTACGGAGGGCACGCTATACGGTGTGCAGGCCGCACTGGCAATGGTTTCCATTGTGCCGTTGGTGACCGTCGGCTTTTTCATTCAGAAACATCTGGTGCGCGGGCTTACGCTCGGCGCCATCAAGCGGTGATCCGGTAATGGCCAACATTAAGCTCGAGCTGGTAAATGTTCGCAAAGAATTTGGCGAACTTACGGCTGTTAATGACGTTAATATTGCCATTGAAGAAAGTGAGACGATGGCCCTCTTGGGGCCGTCCGGTTGTGGTAAATCGACTATTCTCAATATGATTGTTGGTTTGGAATCTCCAACCAGCGGCGATATTCTTATCGATGGCAAGTCGGTGTTGGATGTCCCGCCTGGCGAACGTAATATCGGGCTCGTATTTCAGGATTATGCGGTGTTCACGCATATGACGGTGCGCAATAATCTAGCGTATGGTTTAAAGATTCGTAAAATGGCACAGCCCGAAATTGATCGGGAAATAAATAAAGTAGCAGAGTTTCTTTCTATTACGCACCAGTTGGACCGTAAGCCGGATGAATTGGGCGCTAGTGAATTGCAGCGTGTTGCCATCGGTCGTACGCTTGTAACCAGCCCTCAAATATTGTTGCTTGATGAGCCTCTAAGTAACCTTGAGGCGGCCATGCGCAACCAGATGCGGCGTGAGTTGCGGCGCATTCAGGCAGATACCGGGCAGACTATCATTTACGTGACCCATGACCAAATCGAGGCCTTATCTCTGGCGCACCGAATAGCGGTGATGGATTTCGGTAGCCTTCAGCAATACGACACAGCTCATAATGTCTACCAATATCCCTCTAATCGATTTGTTGGAAGTTTCCTCGGAAACCCGCCGATGAATTTTCTGAAGGGGAAATTGGGCGAGAGTGCTGGTCGGCGGGTTGTTACATCGGGTGATTCAGTAATTCCGTTGCCTGCAGGCAACCTAGGGTCGGATGTTGCTGCAGGTTCAGATGTTGTCGTCGGCGTTCGTCCCGAGAGCTTGTCTTTAGCTTCTCCGGATGATCCCGGTAGCTTTTCCGTTCCTGTTATTGCGGTTGAACCGCAGGGACCGGAAACAGTAGTCACCGCGACGTTCGGAGACTCATCGCTTAAAGTTATTGTTCCGACGGGCACCGAAGCTGCAGAAGGCGGCTCCATAGAGTTGGTTCCGAAAAGCGACCTTGTGGCATTATTTCACGCTGAATCAGGCGTTCGGTTACTGGACAGTGGAGATAGAGTATGAGCGAGCCCGTTCTCGAGCTACGCTCGATTTCAAAGAATTTCGGTGCTAATCAGGCCCTGAAGGACGTTAACCTGACGGTGCCGCATGGCTCCTTGATTGTTCTTCTCGGCCCGGCAGGTGCGGGTAAAACAACCACCTTGCGTATTATTGCGGGCCTTGAAGCACCAAGCTCGGGCGAGGTCTTTATCGAAGGTCATGACTTTACCCAGCATCAGCCTAACCAGCGCGATATCGCGATGATTTTCGATAATCTCGCGCTTTATCCCAATAAAACCGGCTTTGATAATATAGCGGCACCTTTAAAAATTGCTAAAACACCAAAAGCAGAGATCCATGATCGCGTTATGGAAATGGCTGACTTAATGAAAATCAGCCACATCCTAGACCGTACGCCTGGGACCTTCAGTGGCGGTGAGCGCCAGCGTGTTGCTTTGGGTAGAGCGATGATTCGTCAGCCGCGCTTTTATCTGCTCGATGAGCCACTGAGTAGTCTCGATTTTATGCTGCGGATCGATCTGCGGACGGAATTAAAACGCCTTCAGCAGGAATCAGGTCGTACTTTCCTTTTCGCCACGCCCGATTACACTGAAGCCCTGGCGTTGGCTGATACGGTTTGCGTGTTGATCGAGGGTGAAGTACGTCAGATAGCCAAGGCGCAGGAACTTTACGACGAACCAGTTGATCGCGATGTTGCGCGTTTTGTCGGTAACCCGCCAATAAATATCGTACCAGCGCGTTTGACGCGTGAGAATGGCACCGCCAGCCTTAAAATTGGCTCTATGGATATGAAGTTACCAGACCATATGGAGCATGGCTTGCCTTCCAATATTACGGATGTGGAAGTAGGCATTCGGCCGGAGCATGTGCGCATGGTTGGTTCCGATTCGGCTGAATCTCACTTAACAGGTGTGGTCAATGATATGGAGCCGCTTGGGATGCATACCACGGTTGGTGTCAATTTGGGTGGTGTAGACCTGTTCTTCACAGTTCCCGGGGTGCAGCAATTTAAAGATGGCGATACGGTCGAGATGCATGTAGATATGGAATCGATCCTGTTCTTCGATCCAAAGACTGGCCGTCGCATCACGTAATTAGCGCTCTTTAGTGGCCGTAGCTGCGCTTTACTGCCACCCTCATATCAGACCTGAAGTGGTAAAACCCATGTTGCCTCGAGTTAGCGTATTTTCTCTCGGCGGCACCATTGCGATGGGTGCCTCGGCGCCGGGTAAGGGTGTTTCTCTCTCTCATTCAGCAACGATGCTGGTCGATGCTGTTCCTGCTCTGGCGGAGATTGCAGAAATCGAAGCGCAATCTTTTCGCCAATTGCCAAGCCCGGATATTACAATAGATGATTTGCTCGCGCTGGCGCAGGAAATTAACTCCAGCATTAATGACGGTGTACGCGGTGTTGTTGTTACACAGGGCACCGACACCATTGAAGAATCAGCCTTCGTTATTGATCGATTGGTGCATAAAGATGCGCCGGTGGTTTTTACCGGGGCTATGCGCAACCCGACCATGCCCGGGCCGGATGGTCCTTCTAATCTTTATCATGCGGTGATCACTGCGTTAGATTTACAAGTGCGCGGTATTGGCACTCTGGTGGTAATGAATGACGAGATCCACGCAGCGCGCTATGTGCAAAAGTTGCATACCACCAACCCAGCAGCGTTTCATTCGTCTCCTGGCGGAGCCATTGGTTGGGTCATGGAGGGTGGCGCGCATATTGTCACCCGACCCGGCGGCCGTTTTCCGCTTAATGCGACAGTTTCAGCGGCACCCGCTCGGGTTGCCCGCCTTACCGCTGGTTTAGATGAAGATGGCACGCTCGTTGATCTTTCTGTGCAGGCCGGTTTTGACGGTATAGTTATAGATTCCACCGGCGGCGGACATGTACCAAGCAGGATGGTCTCCGCGTTGGAGCGTGCAGTGCAGAAAATACCGGTAGTATTTGCGTCGCGTACCCGCCACGGCGAGACCATGCAGAACACATATAACTTTCCTGGCGCTGAGACAGATTTATTGGCGCGTGGTTTAATCGGTGGTGGGTGGCTCGGCGGTATTCGGGCTCGTTTGTTGCTAACCCTGTTGTTGCGTGCCGGTGCGGGAAGGGAAGAAATTGCGAAGGAATTTGATAATTGGCGCTACCCTTTCGGTCGATAGTAATCTCGGCATTATCAAGCGCTTTGCATACACGTTAATACGGGATTTCAGTAATGCGTGTTATATCTATAGACGGCCAAAGGGAAATATTTCTTTGCGGCGATGATGACAGCCTGTTGCGTGCCGGTTTGCGTGCCGGATTAGGCCTTCCATATGAGTGCAGTGTTGGCGCTTGTGGGTCATGTAAATATGAACTGTTGAGTGGAGCCGTTGAAGATCAATGGCCGGATGCGCCGGGTCTCTCAGAGCGTGACAAACGCAAGGGGCGGCGGCTCGCCTGTCAAAGCCGGCCGACCGAGGATTGCACCATCAAGATGCGCCTTGACTCGGCCTGTGTGCCGCAAACTATTCCCAAACGTCAAACGATAGAGTTTCAGAAAAGCACGCATTTAACCCACGATATGCGAGAATTCCACTTCAAATCAGAGCTACCGGCGCAGTTCCTGCCTGGCCAATATGCACTTCTTAATTTTCCTGGTGTTAGCGGTGCGCGCGCCTATTCCATGGCTAACCTTGCTAACCTGGAAGGCAATTGGAAATTCCATATTAAAAACATGCCGGGCGGCGCCGGTAGCCACTCGCTGTTTTCTGGTGCCCTGCCGGAGGGTAGTAATATTGGACTTGACGGCCCCTATGGCCTTGCTTATTTGCGGCAAAGCGAACGAGATATGGTGTGTATTGCCGGTGGTTCTGGCCTTGGTCCCATGATCTCCATTGCCCGAGGCATGTCGGAAGATAAGGAGTTTGCAGCGCGGCAACTACATTTCTTTTTTGGTGGGCGACAGCCGGAAGATATTTGCGGCGAGGATATTCTCAGCCAATTATCGGCCTTTCAGGGTCGTATAAATTATATGGCCAGCATATCCGAAAAACCCAATGCGGCGAGCACCTGGACAGGTCGAGTTGGCTTTGTACATGAAATGGTGATGGAATCTTTACCCGCAGCGCCTTCTGATTATGAATTTTATTTCGCGGGCCCGCCTGCCATGGCCGAGGCGGTGCAGCGCATGTTGATGATCGATAACAAGGTCCCTTACGATCAAATTTATTTTGACCGGTTCTTTTAGTTTTCCACGAGACTGTCATGTCTGAACAATTCACCATTTCTTTTGAAGGTTCAGTTAAAAATTTTCCCTGCCCGGAGAGTTCGCGTGTTCTCATCGCCATGGAGAAGCAGGGATTAAGCTATATACCTGTCGGCTGTCGCGGTGGCGGTTGTGGCACATGCCGGGTAATTGTCACGCAAGGGCGCTATCGCACACGAAAAATGAGTCGGGTGCATGTCAGCGAGGGTCAGGAGCGCGCCGGATATGCCCTGGCCTGTCGTCTGATCCCGGAAAGCGACCTGCTTCTCAGGCTTGCAGGTGATGTCCCGGGCGTGTGAAATTAGCGCACGGGAGTGAGTGTTTTAAAGGGGAGTGAGGAAGATGGCATTAACGGGAGTTTTGCGCGCAGGGTTCGTTCAGATTCGGGTACTCGAGATGGATGAAGCCCTGCCACATTATGAAGGCCGGATCGGTCTCAACCTAGTTGAGAAAGGTAAGGATGGCCGGGTTTATCTCAAAGGCTATGATGAATTTGATCGCCACAGCATTATTCTACGGGAAGCCGATTCCCCCGGAGTTGATCTTATGGCGTTTAAGGTCGCGGCGGAATCCGATCTTGATGGTTTCGAAAAACGAATCACCGAGTTTGGTCTCGCGGTCGACCATGTGGCGGCTGGTGAGCAGCCAGATGTCGGGCGGCGCATCGGTTTCACCCTGCCAACTGGGCATCGAATTGAGCTTTACGCTGAAATGGCGCGTTCCGAAAACGGCCCATTCACAGACAATCCCGATATTTGGCGCGATGAGCCCCGTGGCATGCGGGCGCTTGGCTTTGATCATTGTCTGATGTATGGCCCCAATGTTGCCGAAGTCTTGCGCTTCTTTACCGAGGCCCTCGATTTTAGCCTGGTCGAAAAAGTACAAACGCCGGATGGGCCGATTGCCGTCTGGCTCACCAGTAGCACCAAATCGCACGAAATCGCTTTTGTTGAACATGCGGAGCCGGGCAAATTTCACCATGTGTCGTTCCTGCTTGAATCCTGGAACGATGTCGGCCATGCCGCCGATATCATCTCGCGCTACGATATCTCTCGCGATGTCGGCCCGACACGCCACGGCATCACTCGCGGCCAGACGGTTTACTTCTTCGACCCGTCGGGCAACCGCAATGAGGTTTTCTCGGGTGGCTACAGCTATTTTCCCGATCATCCTACCCGCGTGTGGACGCCCGACCAATTGGGCAAGGGTATCTTCTATTACGAGAAGGAACTCAATGACCGCTTTCTCGGCGTGGTGACGTGAGCGTCGAAGCCCGGCACTTTATCGACGGCGCCTTTACCGCTGGCAGCGGCAATCGCGGTTTCGAGAATTTTAATCCCGCCACCGGTGCCTCCCTCGGCATGGTGCCGGAAGGCGGAAAGGGTGAAATTGATGCCGCCGTGCGTGCGGCGCGAGCCGCATTGGTTGGGCCGTGGGGCACCCTGTCGGAGGCCGATCGAGCCAGTTTGCTACACAAGGTGGCGGACGGCATCACTGCCCGCTTTGATGAGTTTTTGGCCGCTGAAATCAGCGATACGGGTAAACCCAAATCGCTCGCCTCTCACATTGATATTCCGCGCGGTGCGGCCAATTTTAAGGTCTTCGCCGATTTGGTGAAGAATATCGGCAGTGAACATTTCTCTATGCCGACGCCTGATGGCACGGGTGCTGTGAACTACGCCTTGCGCGTGCCCAAGGGCGTGATCGCCGTCATCAGTCCGTGGAATTTGCCGCTCCTATTGATGACCTGGAAAGTCGGCCCGGCGTTGGCCTGCGGCAATTGCGTTATTGTCAAACCGTCGGAAGAAACACCGCTCACCACCACATTATTGGGCGAGGTGATGAACGAAGCCGGTATTCCTAAAGGCGTATATAATGTGGTGCATGGTTTGGGCCCCGATTCTGCCGGAGAATATTTAACCCACCATCCGGATGTTGATGCCATCACCTTTACCGGTGAAACGGCAACCGGCGAGGCGATTATGACAGCCGCCGCCAAAGGTGTGCGCGATGTATCGTTTGAGCTTGGCGGCAAGAACGCGGCTCTGGTGTTTGCCGATTGCGATATGGACAAGGCGATTGAAGGCACGTTGCGCTCGGTCTTCGCCAATTGCGGTCAGGTCTGTCTTAGCACCGAGCGGGTCTATGTGGAGCGTCCCATATTGGATGAATTTGTTAGCCGCATGAAAGCCGGCGCGGAGAAACTTAAGCCCGGCGCGCCGGATGAGGACGCAACTACGCTTGGGCCGCTGATCTCAGCCGAGCATCGTCGCAAGGTGTTGTCCTATTATGAGCGCGCTCGCGAGGATGGCGCTGAAATTATCACAGGTGGCGGCGTGCCGGAAATGCCGGTAGAACTTACTGCTGGTCATTGGGTAGAGCCCACCATCTGGACCGGCCTCAGCGATGATTCGGCTGTTATCACGGAAGAAATATTTGGCCCGTGCTGCCATATCCGCCCGTTCGATACGGAAGAGGAGGCAATTACGCTTGCCAATGATACGCCCTACGGCCTCTGTTGTTCACTGTGGACCGAAAACTTATCGCGTGCTCACCGGGTTTCGGCGCAGATGGAAGTCGGCCTGACCTGGGTCAATTGCTGGTTTTTGCGCGATTTGCGCACCCCCTTCGGTGGCACCAAGCAATCCGGTATTGGCCGTGAGGGCGGCGTTCATTCGCTCGAATTCTATACCGAACTGCGCAATGTCTGCGTCAAGCTCTAGGCGCCGGCCATGACCTTTTCCGCTATTGAAGCGTTGACGTTTGATGTTTTCGGCACGGTGGTTGATTGGCGTACGAGCATCGCACAGGAAGGCGCCGCGCTCGGACGCGCCAAGGCTATCGATCTGGATTGGACGGCCTTTGCCGAGGATTGGCGCGCGCTCTACCAGCCGGCCATGGAGCGCGTGCGCAGTGGTGAAATACCGTGGTGCAAGCTGGATGTGTTACACCGTATCAATCTCGATGAATTGCTCGCACGGCACGGCATAACCAATCTCAGCGAAGAAGAAATAGACCAGCTAAACCGCGCCTGGCATCGCCTCGACCCCTGGCCCGATACAGTTGCCGGTCTTACACGCATGAAGCAGAAATTTATCTTGGCAACGCTTTCCAACGGCAATGTTTCCCTGCTCGTCAATATGGCAAAACATGCCGGCTTGCCATGGGATGCGGTGCTTGGCGCAGAGACCGCCGGCGCCTACAAGCCTCAGCCGGAGGCCTATCTCCGCAGCACCGAGCATCTCAGCCTGCCGCCGGAGCGCTGTATGATGGTCGCCGCACACAATGGCGATCTCAAAGCAGCCTCAGCCCTCGGCATGAAAACAGCCTTCGTTTGCCGCCCGATTGAATACGGCCCTCACCAATCCGCCGACCTCGCGCCGGAAGGGGATTGGGACATCATCGCCAAAGATTTACTCGAACTGGCCGAGCAGCTCGACTGCTAATATCATTAAGTAAACTGTCACCTTATTTATGGGAGCGGATTATGGTGCGGCGTCGGTTGTTGGGCTCAGCATATTCGGGTGCTGGCCAATTAGCGCGTTTTGGTGTCGGCCAGATAATCGAGCACCTCGCTGCTTTCCATCACGTCCGCCGAGCAGCGGTTCATATCGAACAGGTTAATTGCTTGCGAGATCGGCATGCCGTCAAACACGGCGTCCGACGGCACGATGGTGCGGGAATTATAGTAGAAGGCGTCGAACAGGCCGGCGTCTCCGGCTTCGCGGTCGATGGCGAAACGGGTATAGATCACTGGTGCTCCGGCCGGGCGGGCGGCCTCAAGAATGGCTTCGATCCGGCGCAATGCTGGCCAGGCAACGGCTGGCGCGGCATAGGGGGATTTGTCCGGATCGCCGCCGCTCTCTTCACCGGTCATATAATTTTGTACATCGATGACGATGATTGCCGGACGTGCGCCATAGCCGATTGTGCGCGCCCATTTACCGCGTTCAATCGTTGCCTGGTCTTCCGCGCTTAGATAGTCGCGTCACTCTTTCATATCCCCCCCCCTCAGACGCCGGGTGGGGCGTCCACTCTTATTTTTTGTTCCCTCAAGCGCCGGGCGAGCGCATCCGCGCTCTAGGCTTACCCCGTATTAACTTGGGCGCGCAGTCGCGCTAGTTATTTTAATAACTTGTCGCCAACTAGCCGCCCTCAAGCCAAACGGCTCCACCTCCCCCCCCCTCCCCCGGAATGCATCATGCATTCCGGTATTAGCCCTGCCAGGGCGGGATCGGTGTTTCCCAGTCCTTGTTGGATGTCGCGCTTTTGAGCTTCAGAATTAATTCCATATGGCTGCACACCCAGGCACCATTCTCTTTGCAGAATGTGGATTCATACCAACCGCCGATCCAGGTGTCTTCGGTCGCATCGCCGCTCTCAAGGGCGGCTTTAGCCAATTCCCAGAGATAATATTCGCCGGTTGCCGTCTCGCCGTCATCGGCAATTTTAATAATCGGTTGGGTCATATAGTGGAGCGCCCAGGGTAGGGTGACGGTACAGGTTTCGCGCAGGCCCTGAACCACCGCATCGCGCCCCTTCCAGCCGCCAACACCTTCACAGTTCCAACCCGCATCGACGCTGAAGCATGCCGCCAGCGGTTTGGGATCGCCATTATTATCGACGGCCTTGGCATAGCGCGCGATCAGCTGCTTGATTTCTTCGATATCTTCCATGCGCTTGAGGCGTTTTTCGAAATCATCGGACATGTTGTTCTCCCTGTTTGAAAGTGTTTGTTCAGCTTGTTTTTGCTTGGATTGCTGCTACCAATTCCAGCGTTTGGTGGGCTTTTTCATAAATTGGGTAATCAACAAAATAACCATCGACCTGGATTGAGGCCGAGCCCTCAGCCTCTGCCGCTTCGAAGGCGTCTACATGCGAGCGGGCGCGGGCAACTTCTTCGGCGCTTGGAGTGAAGACTGCATTGACCGGCGCGACCTGAGCCGGGTGGATGCACAGCTTGCCGCGATAGCCGAGCGACAGCGCCGTTCTTGCCGACTTTTTGAGGTTTACGTCATCCTGTAAATCGATGAACACCGTATCGATGGGTGGCTCTAATTCGGCAACACGTGAGGCAAGTGCAATCACTGAGCGCGCGTAGTTGAGCTCGGTTTCATCGGCGGTCCATACCATGCCCATATCGTTGGTAAAATCTCCAGCGCCGAAGGATACACGTTTCACGCGTGTGCCGGCGCCAGATATTTCATCTATCGCCGCAACGCCGCGCCCAGTTTCAATGATAGGCAGGATATCAATACTACCCGGTTCCATACCGCGCTCGCGCTCGATCTCACCAATGACCCAATCGATCATTTGCAATTGGCTGGCGCTCTCAACCTTGGGGAACATGATGCCGTCGAGCCATGGTCCTACGGTTTCACGTAGGTCGCCATAGCAAAACTCGGTATCACTAGAATTGACTCGGACATAGCTCCGACTGGCTCGTCCTGGGCGCGCTTTTAATGCTTCCACAACAGTGGCACGTGTCGTGACTTTTTGTTCTCGCGCTACCGCATCTTCTAAATCGAGCACAATGGCGTCGGCGCCCACGGTAAAGACTTTTTCTACTTTACGGGGGTGGTTTCCCGGCGCGAACAGCCAACTGCGTAGGGGGTCCATTCAGTTCGTTCCTTTTATTTTGGTGTTCTTCGAGGGCGATTAAAGTTGATTAGTCGCTGGTATCCCAGGCCTGTTCCAGTTCCATGGAATAGGTGAAGCGGCCTGCGGGGTGCTCGATAACAGAAATTTCATAATACTTACCCGACGCTTCCGCATAGCGCCGGACAATAACCATAGCCGGTGTGCCGGCTTCAACTTCCAGCGCAATAGCATGTTCAGCCGATATTTGACCGGCAAATATTTCAACCTCAACCTTGGCTGGTCGCTGATTGAAATGGCGGTCAATCAAGGCATGCGCCGGGCTGGTGTCCTTGCCGATCCACTGGGCCAATGAAGCGTATTTAGGTTGTACGTAAATATTACTCCAACATACGGGGAGCCCGTCCGAACGCCGCCGGAGTGCTTCGATATGGAACCAGCGGCGGCGAATACGGCCATCCAACTCTTCGGCTAATGCCTTATCAGCAATGCGCTCGCGGCTGCGCAGGACATGTAGGCGGGTGTCCTCCGGATATTGTAAAAACTCACCCAGTGAGCCCAGAGTTTGAACATATTTGGCCGCTGGCTCGCGCGCCTGGACCATTGTACCGGAGCCTTGGCGACGCGATACGACTCCCATATCATCCAGCCGGCGCAGCGCTTCGCGTATGGTGTAGCGGCTGACGCTAAATTGTTGGCACAGTTCAAGCTCGGATGGCAGCATGGCACCAATCGGATATTGATTATTAGCGATTTGCCCGAGAAGAGAATTCGCCACTTCCTGGTAGCGCAGCCGGGATCTTCGAGTTTTTGCCTTGCTCATATAATGGCCGTCAGGCTTGCGCGGCATGCCGTGATTGGATTCCCGCGGGTGGGAGCATTATAAAGGCTTATCGGTCTTCCTTGCAGCCCTTTCGGAAGGGCGTTGGCGGTAAAATACAGTCATTTGGAGTAAATAATGAAATTAGCGGGCATAAAAGTTCTGGATCTCTCCCGATTTTTGCCGGGATCGCATCTCGCCATGATGATGGCAGATCATGGCGCTGAGATTATTAAGATTGAAGATACACGGGCTGGTGACCCGGTGCGTCACATTGGCGCCACCACGGGTGGCCAGACGGTATATTTCCGTAATTCAAATCGTGGCAAGAAAAGCATTGCACTCGACCTCAAGAGCGAAGAGGGACGGGAGTTATTTCTCCGCTTGGCGGAGGGCGCTGATGTGGTACTGGAGACCTTTCGTCCTGGTGTGGTCGAACGACTGGGGATTGACTATGACAGCGTCAAGGCGCGTGCCCCGCAGGTGGTCTATTGCTCGATCTCGGCCTTTGGCCAGGACGGCCCCTACCGGGATCGCCCGGCGCATGATCTCAGCGTTTGCGCATTAGCTGGTGTCGCCAGCATGAGCGTAGATTCCACCGGTCAGCCGAATATGCCATGCATGCCGCCGAGTGATATGGGGGGCTCCCTGATGGCGTTTGGCGGCATTTTGATGGCTCTGGTCGGCCGGGCCACCAGCAGCAAAGGCGATTATTTGGATATGTCTATGTATGACAGCTTGATTTCGTGGACGCCGCATATTGCCGGGAAGGCGTTGGCCGAGGGCTGTGCGCCGGAGCCCTGGCAGGAGCGCACCCAGGGCGGCGCTGCTTTTTACCGGCCCTATGCGGTCAAGGACGGTGATCACATTACCCTCGGCGGCAGCGAGATGAAGTTTGTCACCAATTTTCTCACCGCCATGGGCCGCGAGGATTTAATCGATGTGGCTATGCGTCCGCCGGGCGATGCCCAGGCAGAGCTGCGTGATTATCTGATAGAGACCTTCCTTAGCAAAACTCGAGATGAATGGAGCGCCTGGTTTGAGGGCAAGGATATTTGTTTTGCCCCGGTACTTGATTTGAAGGAAGCGTTCGATAATAAGCATCTGCAGGCGCGTGAGATGTTGCTGCGCGACAGCGATGGCAATGCCCATCTTGGTATTCCGATCAAGTTTCGTGAAGAACCGGGCGCTATTCAGATGTGGGCGCCGGAATATGGCGAGCATTCCGAGGAGATTGCCCTCAGCGCTGGCCTCAGTGCCGATGAGGTGGCGTCGCTGAAGGAGAAGGGTGTGCTGCGGACGGCGTAAGCGGTGTGTGGCCTTGCGCTAAACTTTGTGCCCAGCTTGGTGGTAGAGGTGGCTAGGGCTGCGCAGTAGCTTTTTTTTCACGCCGCGAGACCACCGCCTCGCGGTAGGCGAGATAGATAGTGCTGGAAAAGATCACGGCGCCACCCACCCAGACCAGCGCTTCTGGCACCTGACCAAAGAGAAAGAAGCCGAGCAAGCTGGCCCATATCAGGCGCATAAAATCAAACGGCAAGACGGTCGTCGCTTCGGTCTCGCGGAAGGCCTGAGCCAAGCAGAGGTGACCCATGGTGCCGACTGACCCCATCAGGGCAAGCCATAGGAGCTCTTCGCCGCTCGGCCACTGCCAGACGAACGCCGCCGGGATGGCCGAGAGAGGGGTTAGAAAAAGCGTCATATAGGCAGTTAGCGTCAGGCTGGATTCGGTGCGCGACAGCATCTTGATCGTTAGCAGCGCTGAGGCCCAGATGAGCGAGGAGCCGAGCGCTAGCAGGGCGCCGAGCTCAAGGTCATCAACGCCCGGGCGAAGGACGATCATCACCCCACCAAAGCCTATAATGAGCGCGCCGATTCGGCGATAGCGAATTTTCTCGCCCAATAACAGTACAGCGCCAATGGTAACGAACAGTGGCGCGGTAAAGGTCATGGCCGCGACAGTGGCGAGCGGGGCAACAGTGACGGCGGTGAAGAACATCAGCATCGAGCCGACATGAACAGTACCGCGCAGTGCATGCAGTGGCAGGCGCTTAGTGCGCAATATACTGAAGCCATAGCGTATAAAAAATGGCGCAAGGACAATAAAGCCGAACAAATTGCGAAAAAATGCCATCTCAAAGGGATGTTGCCCTTCGCCCACATGTCGGATCAGGGCGTGCATGACGGAGAATAGAATTGTCGCGCAGAGTACCAGAAAGATGCCGCGCATCTGCCCCGACATGCGGAAATAAAGCGCGCTAATATAGGCCGATAGGTAGTTCAGGCGCGGCAAAGCCTTATTTTTTCTCCTTGGCGACGACCGTTCCGCCGGCCTCTTTCCAGGCGGAAAACCCGCCGGCAATATGCGCGACGGGATTCAGTCCCATACTTTGTACGGCTTGTGTGGCCAAGGCTGAGCGCAAACCGCCGGCGCAGAAGAAGATAAAGCGTTTGCCGCTGGCAAAACTTTCGCGATGATAGCTGCTCTTGGGATCAACCCAAAATTCAAGCATGCCGCGCGGCGCATGCATGGCACCCGGCACCGCGCCCTCGCGCCAGAGTTCGCGGATATCGCGGATGTCGACCAACTGCACGCCATCGTCATCGGCAAGCTTGATTGCGTCCGCCGCCGTCACTGTCTCGATTTCCGCTTCTGCCGCAGCGCAGAGGTCCTTGATGCCCGTGGTAATCATCTGTAGTCACTCCCATTTGTCTAGTTTCCTTTCTTCAAGCATAAACGGGCAAGGGGAAGAATAGTAATTTTTCCCGCGCTGGTTATGCTAGGGCTATGGCAGAGAATGATTTTGAGCCCGAGCATTTTGCCCGTGAGGACAGTGACGATGACGCGCTGTTTTATAGCGCGCCCCGTCTGGTCAAGCACATCGATGCGGCTGCCTGCGCGGCGCTCGCCGCTTTTTACACCCGCACTCTGCCGCTGGGCGGCGATATTCTCGATCTGATGTCGAGCTATGCCTCGCATTTACCGCCTGAGCCCGGCTTTGGTCGTGTCGTTGGCCTTGGCATGAACCAGGTGGAGCTTGAGGCTAACAGCCAGCTCAGCGAGCGGCTGATCCATAATCTCAACGACAATCCGGTAATGCCTTTCCGGGACAAAACTTTTGATGCCTGCCTACTTGCAGTCTCGGTGCAATATCTGATCCGCCCGGTGGAAGTTTTCGCTGATATAGCGCGGGTGTTGAAGCCCGGCGCGCTGCTCGCCATCTCTTTCTCCAACCGAATGTTTGCTACCAAGGCGGTGGCTATCTGGCGCAGCATCGGCGATGCGGACCATGCACGCCTGTTGGAGGTTTACTTAAAGAGGGCCGGCGGCTATGAAGATTTAAATCTGCACATTCTCACCCCCGCCGGAGCGGCGACGGACCCGCTCTATGTGGTCAGCGCACGGCGCGCTAGGTGAGGAATTTTAGAATTTTTTGGGGAAGAAAGTATGGCTGATAAGATTTTCAAGAGCGATGCCGAGTGGCGTGAGGAATTGACGCCGGAACAATATCAGGTCAGCCGTATGGGCGGCACCGAGCCGCCGTTCAGCGGTAAATATTGCGACGAAAAATCATCCGGTACCTATGCCTGCGCTAGCTGCGGCGAGGCGCTCTTTGCCTCGGATGCCAAATATGATTCACGCTCCGGCTGGCCGAGTTTTTGGCGTCCGATTAATGCGGCCAATATCGGTGAAATTACGGATAAGAGCCACGGTATGCGCCGGGTGGAGGTACTGTGCGCGCGCTGCGATGGCCATCTCGGCCATGTTTTTGAGGACGGCCCGCAGCCGACGGGCCTGCGCTACTGCATCAATTCAGCGTCGCTGAAGTTCGAGCCGTCGGAAGACCAAGACTAGCGCAGTAATCCCGCCTCATAGTCAGCGGCCTTTTTATTGATTGCCGCAAGCAGGCCGTCATAGCCTTCATTCTTGAAGACGGAAGCATATTCTGAGCGCCGCATGCCAAGCTCGCTCATGAAGCCGAGAAAATAGACATCGATGATGCGCCATCCTACCTTGCTTGGGCGCAGCAGATATTTGAGCGCAATCGTGTCACCGTCGCCCTTGATCAATTCGGTGTTGACAAAAACCATGCCCTGCTCGGCTGGCCCCTCAGAAATGGTGCGGAAACTCTCGCCTGAATAGCCATTGAAGCGTCCCGCATAGGTTGCCACGCTGAGGCGCTCTAGAGCGCTAGTCAGTTGGCCCCGCTGCGCTTCATCGAAACCCTTCCAATTATTTCCTGAGGCAAGAACGGCGATCATTGGCAGGTCAAACGATTTGGCCACCACCGGTTTCATATGCTGGCTGCGCCCATTGAAGCCGAGCGCATCAGCGTCTTTCATCATTGCTAAAAGCGAATCATGCAGCACCTCGACCACGCGACTGGGGGAGGGCTCTTCAGCCTCCGCGGAGCTGCCTACCATTAGGCAGAAAGCAATTATGATTGCGAAAATTATACGGCACATCATCACTTAAGTTCGCACAAAATGCTTAATTCTGGCAATGCCTACCCATCAGCAGCGCCATTCTTAGGTTTTTAGCGCAGATTTCTCAGTACCGCATAGATTGCATCGAGATTGGCGCGCCCCAGCAGGCGGCTGCGCGTTGGCGACCAACCTTGGCGTTGCTCCCTGCCGTCGCCAATATCCTTAAACGGCATCTCGAGCGTCATCGACAGGCAGCCAAACTGTTCGGCGATCCAGTTGGCGCCAATTTTCAGATTGGCTCTCCCAGGTTGATTGGCCGGATAGCCCTCCTCAGTTTGAAAATCCGGGCTTGCTTGGAGGAGTGCATTTTTAAAGTCGCTGAGCAGCCTCGCCTGACGGTCACCAAAAGACGGCACGCCTTCCGGCCCGGCGATAAAGTTATGCGGGATTGCTTCGTCGCCATGCACATCCAGGCAGAAATCAACGCCGGTTTCTTCCATCCGCCGGCGTACCCAAAAGACTTCTGGGCTTTTCTCCTCGCTCGGCTCTTGCCACTCGCGGTTCAAATTGATGCCGGCGGCGTTGGTCCTGAGATGCCCGCGTCGGCTGCCGTCCGGGTTCATATTGGGGACAATGTGGAATACCGCCTTCTCTAACAGGGCACGCGCCACTGGATCGTTATCATCAAGCAGGCGTTCGAGAAAACCCTCCATCCACCATTCGGCCATACTCTCGCCCGGATGCTGGCGGGCAATCGCCCAGAGGTCGAGTTTATCAGGCCGCGCCTCGCCGATGGTGAGCAGATCGATCTCCTGGCCGTCGAGGGTATTGCCGAGCACGTCCATAGAGGCACGAGGAGATTTCAGGCAAAAGCTTATCAGGTCAAGATGTCGTTCCATGGAGTAGGGCGCGAAATAGGCGTAGAAGACGTTGTCACGTTCCGGTTTGTGATGGATGGTGAGGGTGTCGCCGTCAAAATCGGTCGGCACGCGAAACCAGTCCACCCGGTCATAGGAGGCGACGGCGCGGTAATTTTCCCAGCCTCTGGGATATGCGGCGGCGCCGGCATTGGTGATTTTCAGGTCGCAGGCCAGCCCCTTGGCGCGGCTCAGGCGAAAATAAAACCACTGAAAAAATTCAGATTCCCGATCTTTACGAATTTCAAGTTGGATATCCGCCGGATCGGAACAGGTGAGGCAGAAGATATTACCGCCATCAAAGTTGCTGCTGATTTGCATATTTTTAAACCTTAAGGTTTGCTTAGCGCGAATTTAGTCGAGCGTCGCCCAATTTGCACCTCTGAAGGTGATGCAAATGTTACTAGCTCCTATATTATGAGGGGTACGGGTGTAGCATTTTCTAACGCCTGGTTTTGCTGTAGACAGGCGCCAGCATGAATTATTTCCGCTTCATCCGCCAGTATAAGCGCTTTCTCGCCTTTGGCATGCTTGTGGCTCTGTTCTCAAGCTTTGGCCAAACCTATTTCATTGGCCTGTTTAGCGCTGAATTACGAAATAGCTTTGCGCTCAGCCATGGCGATTTCGGCCTGATTTATTCTGCCGGGTCGCTTGCTGCTGGAGTGGCATTAATTTGGGCTGGGCGTTTTGTTGATCGGTTGGATCTACGCCTGTGGATCGCGCTCCTCTGCATGGCGGCTGTGGTTGCGTGCATCGTCATGGGGCTGGCACCTTCGGTTGCGATATTAGGAGTTGCGGTATTTCTCCTCCGCCTCACTTGCCAAAGCCTGCTCTCCCACACCTATATGACCTCCATGGCGCGCTATTTCGATACCGGGCGGGGTAAAGCGCTCAGCATCGCCATGCTTGGCCACCCAATTGGTGAGGCTATATTTCCCGTGTTCACGGTGGCGCTGCTCACGGTTTTGGGCTGGCGCGATGTCTGGCTGATCTATGCTGCCGTTGGCGGAGCGCTATTTTTTCCGGTCCTCCTCTGGCTCCTGCGCGGCCACAACAAGCGCCACCAAAATTATCTAGCGCGTCTTAAAGAACCGACTACCTCAAGCCGCGAAGCTGGCCGCCAATGGTGCCAAGGTGAGGTATTGCGTGATGTGCGCTTCTATCTCATTCAATTAGCTATGATGGCGCCGCCTTTTATGTTTACTGGCCTGTTTATCCATCAGGCCCATTTGGCCGAGGCAAAAGGCTGGTCGCTGGCTTGGCTGGCCACCTGTTTTTCCGTCTATGCCGCCACCTCGATTATCGCCTCGCTCACCATGGGGCCGTTAATCGACCGCATCGGCGCCACCCGTATCGCGCCTTGGGCACTGCTTCCTGTTGTGTTCTCGATGTTGATATTAGCGTTCTTTAGTCACCCTTCGTCGACATTAGTGTTTATGGCCGGGCTTGGCCTTTGCATGGGCATGGTGTTCACCACCTTTACGGCGATCTGGGCCGAGCTCTATGGCGTTCGTCATCTTGGCGCCATTCGCTCGGTGGTGATGGCGATAATGGTCCTGGTAAGTGCTATTGCCCCGGCGATTATGGGCTGGTTGTTCGATGCGGGCATTGCCGTGGAGACCCTGGCATTGGTTTTTGCTGCCTGGGCATTTATTGGCTGGCTGCTGTTGCTGGCGGTGCTCAGACGTTGGAAATCAGCACCGGTTGAAGCCAGGGAGGCTTGATTTAGCAAGCTCAACGCTCACAATAGAAAAAATTGAAAGAGGCGAAGCAATGGCTGTGATGATTAGCGAAGCCAAGGTAAAAGCCTATCAGGAAGACGGCGTGACCGTTCTGCGCAATGTTATTGACCGGAGTTGGATCGAATCCTTGCGGGTCGCCGTAGAGAAAGCATTGGTGTTTGCTGGCCCGCACGCCGAGATCTATACCAAGCCAGAATATCCAGGCCTCTTTTTTTAATGATTTCTATATGTATCAACGCATCCCGGAATTCCGCGAATTCGCCTTCAATAGCCCGTGCGCCGAGATTGCCGGCCGCCTGATGGGGGCAGATAAAATAAACCTCTTTAACGGCCATCTCTTTGTCAAGGAGCCCGGCACGCCGGGCTCACGCGTGCCGTGGCATGAGGATCAACCCTACTGCGCTGTCAAAGGCCACCAGTATTGCTCCACCTGGGTGCCGCTCGATCCGGTGCCACAGGAAACCACGGTCGAATATATTCTCGGCTCGCATCTCTGGGATCGCTGGTTCGCGCCGTTCGATGCCATGAGTGACAACGCCAAGCATGGCGGCCACGAGTTTGAGCGCATACCCGATTTTGAGGCCGAGCGCGATAATCACCGCATCGCGTCCTGGTGGACCCTGGAGCCCGGCGATTGCCTCGCCTTTCATGCTCTGATCGTCCATCAGGGCATGGCCAACGCGACCACAAATACGCGCCGCCGCGCCGTCATCGGCCGCTTCCTCGGCGATGATACCGTATATGCGAAGCGCGAGCCCCAGTGTGAATTCCCGCACAAGCCGCCACCGCTCGAGAACGGAGAACCGCTTGGGAATGCGCCGGAGGACTTTCCGCCTGTTTGGTATAATTAAGTATACTGGTACCTTAATTGCTTGGCACCGGATGGGGCACTAGCCCTCTTTTGTTTGGGCCCTTAAATGTCAGGTGTGGGCGTTCCCCTGCTTGGCGGCCTCGTATTAACTCGAGCGCGTGATCACTCTTGCCGGAAAGCGTGATGCCTTCCGGAGTATGGTAAGGTTTTGTAGTGCAGTGCTCCTATAATTAAGGGGCCCGGTATACTTAATAATTTATTTTGCATTGGCTCTCTTTTGTTTGAGGAATCAAACAAAAGAGAGATCTTAGTTCTCTTACCTCACCAACTTTCGCACCACCGCCTTAACCGTTAGGCCCTGCACCACGATTGAGAAAATCACAACAGCGTAGGTCGCGGCGAGAATGGTGGATTTGAAATCGCTTTCGGGCAGCGAGAGAGCCAGGGCGACGGAGATGCCGCCGCGCAATCCTCCCCAGGTCAGGACCGGGATGGCGCCCTTAGTGAAATCCTTCCTCAGCGAAAGCAGCATAAGCGGCGTGCCGACGCTAATGAAGCGGGCGGCCAGGGCAACCGGGATGATCATCACCATTAGTGCCACCACATTGCCGGAGATGCTGAGCGCAAAAACCTCAAAGCCAATCATTAGGAACAGGGCAGAATTCATGATCTCATCGAGCAGTGACCAGAATTTATGTACATGGTCGCGCGTTGTCTCGCTCATGGCGAGGCGCGTGCCCTTATTTCCGATGAATAGGCCGGCGATAACCACGGCAATCGGCCCGGAGAGATGGAGCGCCGAGGCAATGCCATAGGTCAGCATCACTAAGGCGAGGGTGATTAGCACTTCAAGATTATGCTCATTGATGGATTTCATGGCGTGATAGGCTATATAGCCGGTCGCTAAGCCAAGAGCTGCGCCGCCGAGTGCCTCCTGGGCAAACAGGCGAATGACCTCCAGCACGCCGATGGCCTCGCCATGCCCCCCGCCGGTGGCAACTGCCACCATGATGATAAAAATCACTAGGCCGACACCGTCATTAAAAAGACTCTCGCCGGCAATCTTGGCTTCAAGCGATTCCGGTACCTTGACCGTTTTAAGGATACCCAGAACGGCCACCGGATCGGTAGGTGAAATCAGGGCGCCGAATACTAGGCAATAGGTCAAGGGGATGGCGATACCAAGCAGGCTTGAGATACCATAAACCGCAAAGCCGACCATGAAGGTCGACATTAATACTCCGACCGTCGCCATCGATCCAATCGCCCATTTTCGGCTCAATAAATCGCCAAGATTGACATGCAGCGCGCCGGCAAAGAGCAAAAAACTCAACATGCCGTTCATCAGTACATTGTGGAAATCAAGATTGGCGAGCACAGTGCGCACCGTTTCCTGCAATGCTAGGGCCGGCCATATGGCATCAAGCGCAATGGCGCCGAGCGACGCCAATAGCGCGATAATCACAATGCCGATGGCATGCGGCAGGCCGAGCCAGCGATGATTGATATAGCCGAACAGGGCGGCCAGCGTGATGATCACGGCGGCAACGTTGAGGAGAGAGAGATTGGACATAGGAACTTGACCTGTCGTTGCGGTGATGACGGCGGCTAATCTTGGCCCGGCTCAAAGCGTTACCTGAAACTGAAAGCCTGGGCGCTCGGGCGGTGCTTACGCGAATAATCGAATAGCGCCACGCTCCCGTCAATATCAGGAATATGGCTGGGAGACACCTACTACGAGGCAAAGATGGCTCCACCAGTCGCCGCAAGCTAGTGCAATCGGGCGTGCAACAGACCGGCATGGGCGGTGCGGTAAAAGAAATCGAACAGGGCGTCGTTGCTCTGCCAGACTGATATGTTGATCAGGATGTTTTAAATGAGGATAGGCGTTGATCAAGGCGGCATCGCTGCTTTCATCCCAAAGCCGGGCGCATGGTCTGCAGGCGCATTTACCTCTTCAGGCCAGGCGTCAAGTGACACTATATCCGCATGGTCGAGCGGATAGCTTATGATTACCACATTGATCTGGGTTATATGAAATTAGGCTTTGTTTATTCAATATTACTTGCTCAGTAGCATTTCACTACTGGCGCTTGCAGGTGTTTGGAGTAGAAACGCATCTCAAGTTATTGATATCAATATGATTGGGAGAGCGCATATTTATAAGGGTATGTGCGCCATTACCTTGGCTGCTAGCCATCACACCAGAAATATCCTGCGCCCCATCAGCGGGTATATTCTCCGGAAGACGGCACAGGTTATTTCATGCCGCGCCAGGAGCGCTAAAGCGCCATTCATCCAATCGTGAACAGCGTTTTGGCCGAGCATGATTATCTTGATGAATTGCGCGTTATCGCGCCCGGTCTTATGCACCTGCCTGGCGTCTGACGGCTGTTACAACGAGTCTTTTTTTATCGCCTGTGTGGTACTAAACGGCGTTTCGTCGTAATGCCCGGCCAGGCTTGGCCCCGGTGGTACGACCCTGCTCGCGAATGATCTCGCCATTGACCATGACCAAATCGATGCCGGCGGCCGGTGTCATGGGTTTTTCGAAGGTTGCACAGTCGATCACGGTTTCCGGATCAAACAGCGTGATATCGGCTAAGGCGTTCGTGCGTATGACGCCCCTGTCTTTCAGGCCGAACTGCTCTGCGGATAGACCTGTCATGCGGCGCACTGCTTCTTCTAAAGACATCAGGCCGAGCTCACGGGCATAATGGCCGAGCACCCGGGGAAATGTGCCCCAAAGGCGGGGATGCGGGTGCGAATCATGCGGCAGTCCGTCGGAGCCGACCATGGCGTGTGGGTAGCTCAAAATACGCTGCACATCGGCCTCGTCCATGAAGAAGTAGATTGCACCGCCCGGGATCAACTGGGCCGCCGCATCGCGCTTCGAGCAGCCGAGCTCTAGGGCTATATCCGCTAGGTCACGGCCGGAGAACTCAGGCCGGGTCTCGGACCAGGTGATGATGACGCGCTCTGCCGCATCGACCATATCAACCATGATGACGGTCGAACCTGCGGTATAAGGGTAGACGTCGAGACCCACCTTTTGCTCTTTGAGCGCCTTGTCAAAACGCGCTAGGGTCTCGACGCTGTGGCCGTGATTTTCTTTACCTGCGCATTTATGATGCGACACAATTACCGGCAAATCTGCGCGCCGGCCGATCTCGAAGGTTTCGTCGAGAGATTTGTCGATCTCCGCAGCTTCATTACGCATGTGGGTGACATAAATGCCACCCTTGTCGCCGGCGACTTCCGCTATAGCGACTATCTCGTCGGTTGGCGCCGCCTTGTTGGGGGCATAAATGAGCCCCGTACTAAAGCCAGTGGCGCCCGATTGCATGGCCTCTTCCACCACTTTCGCCATGGCATCTATTTCGCTTGTATTTGCCGGTCGATCGACATCGCTCATGGCGCCGAGGCGGAGTGTCGAATGTCCGATCAGGAAGGCGGCATTAGCTGCAGCCGGCGTTCGATCCAGCGCTTCAAGATAATCACCAAAGCGCTCGAAGCGGTAATCATCGCTATTGCCGAGGAGGTCCATGGGCGGCGGCGGCGGGCCATCGCCCAAAACCAGCGGTGCCAAGCTTATCCCACAATTTCCGACTACCACCGTGGTCACACCCTGGCTGGTCTTCGGCGTCATATCCCGGTCGCGGAACAGCAGATTATCGTCATGGGTATGCACATCGATAAAGCCGGGTGCAACAATACGCCCTGTCGCATCAATTTTGTGCCCAGCCTGCATGGTAGAGAGATCACCGACGGCACTGATGCGATCACCGCGCACTGCTACGTCGGCACGCACTCGTGCAGTCCCGGTACCGTCGATCACCTCGCCGCCGGTGAATAGAATATCGCAGGTGTTTTCTGAAGCTTTGCTCATTATCGCGCTCTTTCAAATTGCCCCTCAAGCACCGGGCACCCATATCCGTATCCTTAGCTACCTCGTATTAACTTGGGAGTCCTTACGTTTAGACCTTACGGCGCGCGCGCATCTGCACGCTTAGTTTGGCACCCTCGCCGGAATACATTATGCATTCTGGAGAGTGGTGCCGTTTGGTAAAAATCATCAATTTGTCCGCAACGGTTGTTTCCGCTTTCTTCCAGTTAAACCATTACGTCGCCGCCATTCATATTCATTGAGGCGCCGACATAGAACGAACCCTCGTCGGAGGCGAGCAACAGCACAGTTGGCACCACTTCTTCAACCCGGCCCGGCCGCTTGATCGGCATGGAGGCTTCTTTTTCGCGCCTCCAGGATTCTGGAATGCCCGTATATAGCGGTGTATCGATCGGCCCTGGATTGATCGAATTGACCGTAATGCCATGCTTGATCACTTCATATGCGAGCGAGCGAGTGAAGCCCATGACGGCGGCTTTGGAGGCACAATAATGGGCCATCAGCGGCGCGCCCTTATGAGCCAATTGGGACGAGAAATTGATGATCCGGCCCCAGTTTTTGCGTTTCATGGCGGGGATTACTTCGCGCGAGCAGAGGAAGATGCTCTTCAGATTGACGCGCATCATATCGTCCCACATTTCGGTGGACATATTCTCAACCAGTTCGGTGGTATCGATGCCGGCATTATTGACCAGAATATCTATATCGCCGAGTGCTTGCACGGACGCGGCAAAGGCGCTTTTGACTGAGGCTTCATCGCCGACATCGCAGGCAAGACCGATGGCCTTTACTCCGCTCGCAGCAGCGGCATCCGCCACTTCCTTAGCGCCGGCTTCATTTCTGTCCAATACGGCGATATTGGCGCCTTCCTCAGCAAAATTAAGTGCTACGCCGCGCCCCATGCCACTGGCCCCGCCGGTGACGATGGCTGTTTTGCCCGATAACTTTCCCATAATATTCCCCTTTGATAATGGTTTGGTGGATAATATTGAGCGCTATCCTACTTATCTCTTCGTGCCAGCGAAACTACCCTGTGCTACCGGGTACCGGATTCCGGTTGAGGCCGGGTGGCACGGGCGTTAATCTCAGCCAACAATCGCTAACACGCAAAAAAGAGAGCGGGGAGACATGCTTCTAACGCCAACCGAAACTGAGCGACTGCTCATATTCAGCGCTGCCGAATTGGCTCGTAAGCGCCGCGCGCGTGACCTCAAACTTAACCACCCTGAGGCCATCGCGCTGATTTGCGACGAGATTTTGGAGGGCGCACGGGATGGTCGTTCGGTCGCTGATCTGATCGGCTTCGGTGCGACAATTCTTAATAGTGATGATGTCATGCCGGGTGTTGCCGACATGATGCCGATGATCCAGGTTGAGGGCATGTTCCCCGACGGCACCAAGCTGGTGACGGTGCATGATCCGATCCGCCCTGGCAAGGAACAGATTGCCGAGACAGATCAGGTGCGGCCCGGTGAAATGATCACTGTTGATGGTGAAATCGAGCTCAATGTTGGCCGGCGAAAGGCGACAGTCCGAGTGACCAACACCGGCGACCGCCCGGTACAGGTTGGCAGTCACTATCATTTCTTCGAGACCAATAAGGCGCTTGAATTTGATCGCGCGGCATCCTTTGGTATGCATCTTGATGTGCCTGCCGGGACGGCGGTGCGCTTTGAGCCGGGCGAGGGGAAAGAGGTGACCTTGGCGGAGTTCGGCGGCTCGGGTGAGCTCGTCGGCCTAAACAACCTGACTGATAGCTCACACCATTCGGAAGCAAATAAACAGGCGGCGCTTGGCCGCGCCCGCGAACGCGGCTTTAAGGGGGCGTAGAGGCTATGGTCAAGATTACACGCGAACAATATGCTGCAATGTACGGCCCGACCACCGGCGATGCGGTGCGCCTTGGCGATACCGCTCTGCTGGCTGAAATTGAACATGATTATGCTGTGCCGGGCGATGAATGCCTGCATGGCGGCGGCAAAACACTGCGCGACGGTGCTGGTCTCGTTGCCGGGCTCGACAGTGCCGCCGGCGCGCTTGATATGTTGGTCTCCAACGCCATTATCATCGATCCGGTCCTGGGTGTAGTGAAAGGCGATATCGGCATTAAGGAAGGCCGCATCGCCGGTGTTGGCAAGGCTGGTAATCCGGCCATCATGGACGGCGTCGACAAGAACCTGCTCTGCGGGGCCTCGACCACGGTGCGCGATGCCGAGGGGCTAATCGCCACACCGGGTGGTATCGATGTCCATGTGCATTTTGATAGTGCGCAACTGTGTGAACATGCGATATCTAGCGGCATCACCACTATGATCGGCGGTTCGCTTGGGCCTATCACGGTTGGAATCGATTGCGGCGGCGCGTGGAATGTCGGCAAGATGCTGCAGTCGGCTGAGCATTGGCCGATCAATTTTGGCTTCCTCGGGCGCGGGAACTCAGCCAAGCCCAATTCTCTGCCGGAACAACTCGCCGGTGGCGCCATGGGGCTTAAAATTCATGAGGATTGGGGCGCCATGCCGGCAGCAATTGATTGCTGTCTCTCGGTTGCCGACGAAATGGATTTTCAGGTGCAGCTGCATACGGACACGCTGAATGAAAGCGGCTTTCTGGAAGACACGCTGGCCGCCATTAAGGGCCGCACCATTCATATGTATCACGCCGAGGGCGCGGGTGGCGGCCATGCGCCGGATATCATCCGTATTACCGGAGAGTCCAATTGTCTACCGTCTTCGACTAACCCGACCAACCCCTATACGCGTAATACATTTGATGAACATCTCGATATGATCATGGTGTGCCATCATCTCAACCCGGCGGTGCCAGAGGATGTGTCGTTTGCTGAAAGCCGGATACGGGCTGAGACCATCGCGGCCGAGGATGTGCTGCATGATATTGGCGCCATATCCATGCTTGGCTCCGACAGTCAGGGCATGGGGCGGATCAATGAGGTGATCTGCCGCACCTGGCAACTTGCCAGCAAGATGCGCGAACAGCGCGGGCGTCTAGCTGAGGAGAGTACGCTGCGCGGTGATAATGAGCGCATCAAGCGTTACATCGCCAAATACACCATCAATGCGGCGAGAACTTTCGGCATCGATCAACATATAGGCTCGCTGGAAGACGGCAAACTGGCCGATATGGTGCTGTGGCGCCCGGCTTTTTTCGGTATCAAGCCGGAGCTGATCATAAAGGGCGGCTTCATCGTCTGGTCGGCGATGGGCGATTCCGCTGCCTCCCTGATGACCTGTGAACCGCTCCTCATGCGCCCGCAATGGGGTGCGTTTGGCAAGGCTAAGGAAGCGCTCAGCATGAGCTTCGTCAGCCAGGCGGCGATGGATGTGGATATCGCCGGCAAGCTTGGCCTTGCCAAGACGGTGGCGCCGGTCAAGGGCACGCGCTCGCTCACCAAGGGCCATATGCTGCACAATGATGCCTGCCCCGAAATCACCGTCAATCCTTCGACGTTTGAGGTCTTCGTTGACGGCGAATTGGCGACTTGTGAGCCGGCGGAAACCTTGCCACTCACCCAGCGCTATATGATGCGCTGAGCCGGAAGCGGCATCCAGATGGATATGATCCTGCGCAATGCACTGTTGGCCAATGGCGATGAGCAGACGGTCGATATTGGAATTGCAGACGGTAAAATTGCCGCTATAGAAGCGGGCCTAGCTGCTGAGGGTGAGACGCTTGATCTCGGCGGGCGGTTGCTGGCGCCGGGTTTCATCGAGACTCACATCCATCTCGACAAAGCCTGCATCATGGAGCGTTGCCGTTCAGAAAAGGGCGATCTCGCCGAGGCTATCGACGAGGTGACTAAATCCAAGAAGAATTTTACCGAGGATGATGTGGCGGCGCGCGCTGGCCGTGTGCTGGAGAAATGCGTGAGCCATGGCACCACCCATATGCGCACCCATTTAGAGGTCGATCCAGGCATCGGCATGCGCGGCTTTGATGGTGTTTTCCCGCTCATTGAAGAATGGCGCTGGGCGATTGATGTGGAAGTCTGCGTCTTCCCGCAGGAGGGACTTCTTAACAATCCTGGCACCGATGAACTGATGGTCGAGGCGCTAAAGCGTGGTGCCAAAGTGGTAGGCGCTGCGCCCTATACGGATTCAAATCCGCATGGTCAGATCACGCGGGTGTTTGAAATGGCGCGCGAGTTCGATGTAGATATCGATATGCATCTCGATTTTGGCGAGGATGCTGAGCAGCTCGATGTGGAATATGTTTGCGAGCTGACGGAGCGCTTCAAGTATGGCGAGAGGGTCACGGTTGGCCATGTCACTAAGCTCTCGACCGCCAGCCCTAAGTATTTTGTCGCTACTGCTAAGCGCATGGCCGATGCCGGCGTTGCCGTCACCGTGCTACCCTCAACCGATCTGTTCCTGATGGGTCGGGTCGATGAGCAGAGCATAAAGCGCGGCGTGACGGCTGCGCATAAATTGCTGAAACACGGCGTTAATTGCTCGCTCTCAACCAACAATGTGCTCAATCCCTTCACTCCCTTCGGCGATTGCTCACTGCTGCGCATGGCTAATCTCTACGCCAATATCTGCCAGGTGGGTGCGCGCACTGAAGTGCTTGATTGCTTCGATATGATTACCAGCCGCTCTGCTGGCATTTTGGGCCTCAAGGATTACGGTATCGCGGTTGGAGCCTCCGCCGACCTAGTAGTGATCGATGCTCAGACGCCAGAAACCGCAGTGGCCGAATTAGCGCCACCCCTGTTCGGCTTTAAGCGGGGCCGCATGACATTTAAGCGGGCGCCTGTTGAGGTGTTGAAGCCCCTCAATGAGGTAAATTAACGGGTTCGTGCACCAGACCAGACAGGCTTGACCAGCGCTATTCCTGCCGGAGAGCGCTCAAGATTTAGCCGTCTCCGCCCAGCCCTTGCTGATCGGTTCAAAGAAATTGACGTGTACTTTGACCGATTGAAACATCCATTGATCGCCGATCTTGATAAACTCATTGTCGTATGCCGCGACGAGTAGGCTTGATTCGAGCGTGCCGTTGCTGTTTACCGTGGCGGGCTCAAATAGGCGCCAGGCGCCAGTGGCGCGATCATCGGTGGTGAAGGTGATGATTGGGTTGGTTACGAAATGGGCGGCGAAAACAAGCGCGCCGGAGAGGCTATCAAAAAAATTCCAAATTGCCTGACGGCCAATGTGGCGACCGAAGCCGTCGCCTTCCCAGCTGCTGTCCTCGATAAACATGGCGGTGATATCATCCGGGTCGTAGCCCTGATCGGCGACAAGGAGGTATTCTGCCATCAATTTACAAATATCGTTATGCGCCTCGAGCCGGGCAATTCGTTGTTCGAGTGACAGTTCAGCCATGGAAAGCTCCTTTTTCAAATAAAATCATCCAGACTGGCATCGTCGCCAATCAAATTATCCAATAGAATAGCTCCACATACAATTTCGATTTTCCGACCGCAACCGCATTAACAGGGAGAATAATAAATGAGCGCACGTGAATGGATGATGAGCGATCGCAATTTGGCGGATGATCCGATCGAAAGCTTCACCGATATAAGTGGCGAAGAACGCGAATGCTTGGCGCTTCTGGCGCGCCAATGCCGCGGTTGGTCGGGCCAGAATATTGATGAGGTGGTCGCCGTCATGGCCGAAGATGGCACCTATCATGATATCACCCTGCCGCCGGCTATCGGTCATGCGGCGATCCGGGAATTCGGCGCCGGCTGGCTTGAAGCGGTGCCCGATCTCGACCTCTATATTGAATCCTTTTGCGTCCAGGGTAATACCGTCTGCAATATGGGCCGCATGAGCGGTACCATCAGCAAGGAATATTTTGGATTGCCAAATACGGGCAAAAGCTTCGACTGCCAATTTTCGCAAATATGCTTCATCGAGAACGGTAGGATCAAATACCTGCGCGGCCTTTGGAACGCTGCAGATATGTATAATCAGGTAGGATGGGATTTGACCGGCCTGGAGCATTAGAGCACGCGATGTTCGCATGCGCTCATATAAAATACTCTATCTCTTTGGATGTGAATAAAATCACCAACCAATAACAATTTCGCAGATGATTCTACACTCTCGGGTTTCGCTTTTAGCGTTGGGCGTCTAGCATCTGACGCTGAAAGTAGGGACTATGAGTTCGGGCGGAAAAGGAAATTTTGCGAGGATTATCACTCAGGGTTGGTTGCTAGAATAGCTGACCCTCCCGATCACCTTCCTACTCTTCAATATTTTCGAATGGTCCGCGCATTCTGGCCGGTCATTTACTCAATAGCTACAGCACCGCGCACATTTGCGACGATCTGGCCAGCGGATCAAACTTACCAACTGAAGCAGCACCAGGGCACTTGATGAGTTAGGCGGGAAGGCGATGAGATGCCGGCTAACATCAAGATTATCGTCTCGGCTCTGATTGTTCTAGCTTCCTTGGTGACAGCCTATTTCGACCATCAGGCCGGCGCCGAAGGCATCATGTGGTTCGTCATCGGTCCCGGCCTCTTAATGGCTGTTTCGCTTTGGATATTGCCAGGGTCAAAGAAGGACGCAAGCACGCCGGCGCAAGAAGACACTAGCGAGACCCCGTGATTGAGCGCCAAAATGGGATCAATGCTTTGCGACTCAATTTAGCCTGACCAACCGCCAAATATCTTCCTGGCGGTGCGGTAGGCTGCGCCTAACTAAGCAACGGCATATAGCCGTCCAAAGTCTTAAGGCAGGCGTCTCGGTCCGCTGTCGGTAAATGCAAGAGCACCCGGTTAACGCCAGCATTTTTATAGCCATCGAGCGCTGCTTTATCGCTTTCATTTGATTGTTCTACCAAGGTGGTGAGCGATGCCATTTGGAACACGGTTGTTTGAAGCGTTGCCATATCGCGCTTTGCCTCCTCGGCAATGCGGCGTAAGCGGGCCATGCCGTCTGTCATATTGCTTGGACCCATAGGTAGCCAGCCGTCGCAATATTCTACGACACGGCGCAGTGTGTGATCAGTGTTGCCGCCAAGGAGGATTGGTGGATGAGGTGTTTGTCGGGGTTTTGGTGCGGAGAATGCTGGGTCGAAATTAATGAAGTCGCCGTGATACTCGCCCTGTTCTTGGGTCCAGAGCTGCTTGGCGGCGAGGATGGTTTCGCGCAAGCGCTTGAAGCGGGATTTATATGTGATGCCGTGATTTTCCATCTCATCCACATTCCAACCGCCGCCGATGCCGAAGACAAAGCGCCCGCCGGATAAGCAATCGAGGCTGGCGACCTGCTTTGCCAGATTGAAGGGATCGCGCTGCGGGACGAGGCAGATGCTGGTGCCTATTTTTAGGGTTTTGGTTGCGCCGGCCGCGAAGGATAGGGCGATGAAGGGGTCGTAGGTATGGTAATATTCTTTCGGCAGTTCACTGCCGCCCGGCCATTCGGTTTTGCGGCTGGCTGGGATGTGGCTGTGCTCGCACACCATCAGTGATTCGAAGCCGCGCTGCTCTAGCTCGACCGCCAGCTCCGTCAATTGAATGGAATATTCGGTGGGGAAGAAAAATATGCCGATGTCCATTTTAGTTCTCCGTGGTTCTTTGTGACTCTCGAGACGCGGCCGGCTGGGCTAACGGCGCAGCAACCAAGCAAGCTGATCATACGACAAGCTATGATGCGGGGTGGTAATAGCGCAAACCGCCACGGGAAAAGCGCTCTGATCCATCGCGAGAAACGCTCCGGCGGTGCCATAAAAATAGACAGTTTAAGCGCTTACTGGAGCCATCCCGTTATCGAGACTCGCGCCTGCCTTGAGCGGGGGGGCGCCAAGCGCGGCATTCCATCTGTTACTAAGTGATCCCCAGGCAGCCAATGATGCCTGGGCCGTGAGCTCGAGAGTAAGACGTAAGGTTAGGTTCCAGGATCGGTAGGCCATAGCCTATATTGGGGTGTAGGGTAGCGAGTGTCCGCAATTTATAGTAAGCCGGCTAATGAGTGGAGGTTTAGAGTCTCTCTGTGGCATATCCTGGTAGGCTTTTATATTGTGTTAAGCGCAGTGCTGCTGCCGTATGTTATGCCTTCTTTTCACTGATGTTTTCCTTCTCTGCGCCCGGCGTCTCGGAATTTTGCAGATTTAAACTTATTGGATAGGCTATGTTTTCTGGAGCACGCTATGAAAGCCTCTGAAATTGTTGCGCGACGTAGCGGTGGGCTGTTGCTGTCACTGCTGTTTATTTTTATCGCCGGTATCAATTTTAGCTTTCTCTTTTCGGTCAATAAGGTGGCGACGGAGGCCGGCGTGCCGTTCTTCGCCTATGTGTTTTGGTATGCGCTCGGCGCTGGCGTGGTGTTGCTCATGATCGCTGCTGCACGTCGCGAATTACCGCGCCTCGATTGGCCGCACCTCAAAGCTTTTGGCGTCGCCGCATTGCTCGGTTTTGCCTTCCCCTTTGCCTTGCTGGCGTTTGTTGCGCCCAAGCTGCCTTCCGGCGTGGCTGTACTGCTGGTTATTTTGACACCAGCCGCTACTTATTTATTCTCGTTGCTGGCGCGGCTTGAGCGCTTTCATTTGCTGAGCGTCAGCGGGCTATTTATGGGTGTTGTCGGGGTGCTCTTTATCGTTGTGCCGAGCGGCAGCCTACCGGGGGCGGATATGGCGGGGTGGTTCTTATTGGCGTTGCTTGCCCCGATCAGTTTCGCTGGCCTCAACGTCTATGTAGAAATATCCCGCCCTCCAGAAACAACATCTCTTGCCCTTGCCGTGGGTATCCTATGTGCAAGTGCTTTGATGCTATTGCCGCTGATGCTGGCGACCGGCCAACTCTATGTCTTTCCCGGGCCAGTGCTGGATGGAGATCTCGCTCTTTTGGGCGCGGTTGTAATAAATATTCTGATGTGGCCACTGTTCTACGAGACCATCAAACGCACCGGTGCTTTTCTTATGTCTATGATCAACGTGGTGGGTGTGGTCGGCGGCATGGTGTGGAGCATAGTGTTCTTTGGCGAACAACATAGCGTCTATATCTGGCTTGCCGGACTGCTAATGTTGATGGGCCTGGGGATGATCTTGACGCGGCCTATTCTTGCCGCGCGGGCGGCGCGCGCTGGTGCTGGTGCTGGCAGGAAGATATGATGAGCTTATAGAGATTAATCCATAGCGGTTAGTTTTGGTGCTTTAAATATTTGTTTTCTGTCCGCAAGCTTTGCAAATGGTTCCGGGCGGTCGTTGGGTCCGTTCCGATCAATGGCGGCCCTACCTCATCATTGATTGTCCCGGCGATCTCTTTGCTAAGGCTAAAATCATCGTCGAAATAGACAAAGCCCGAGATGTCTTCATCCGTATCTGCTTCCAGACACACCGCTTTTCTGAAGACATAAGTGTAATTAGTGCCATGAAAGGGCCGTGGCAGGGGAATGCCTTCGGCATTGGCTTTGACGCCAAAGACCTTTAACGCTTCGCCTTCCCTTTAATTTTACCCTGCCGAACATGAATGGCATCGATGAAATTTGGCATTACTGGTGAGGAGTTATCGGTGCGCCAGACGGCGGTGGTATCGATGCTGGCATCAAGTCCCTTGAAGGGGCGGATAACGCAACCGCGTAGCGAAAAATTACGCGCACCTTCCACATAGATCGAAACGCCCATGCCGGCCGCTACCAGGCCAAAGATGCCGTCGGAATTATGCGCTTCCTGCACTACTTGGGGGGTGAAGCCCGCGCCAAGGCAAAGTTCGTCAACGAGGCGGCGGTAGGGGCCCCAAAAGGCGCTGGCGCCGAGGATAAAAGGCTCAGTGCTGAGATCGGCGAGAACGATGTGTGGTTTCTTGGCAAGGTGGTGGGTTTCTGGTAAGACGGCGACGAATTGCTCGCGCAGGACCGTCATGCTGTTGATGTCGGGTGCTTCGAAGGGGCCGATCAGAAAGCCAATATCGATATCGCCGACGATGATCGCTTCGCGTTGGCGTTCGGTCCACATATGGGCGAGATCAATCACCACCTTTGGGTGACTTTCTCGAAAGCCTTTGAGTATGGCCGGCAGGGGCCCATTGATGGCGAAATCCATGTAGGCCACCGAAAGGCGGCCTGCTTCGCCCGTAGCGGCGCTTCGCGCCAGGTTTTGTGCGCGTTCGATCTGGGCCAGAGCGTGGCGTACCTCATGCAGAAAGACTCGTCCGGCCTCGGTTAGGGTCACATTCCGCGTGGTGCGCAACAATAGGGGCGCTCCAAGTTCGCTCTCCAACCATTTGATCGCACGGCTCAGCGCCGGCTGGGCAGTATGCAGCCGCTCTGCAGCGCGGCGAAAATGGAGATCCTCAGCGACAGCAACAAAATAGCGTAGATGATGCAGTTCAATATTCATATTGATACCTGTCAGGTATCAAATAATATCAAATTGATATTGGACAGGCAATGAAAGCCAAGCTAGCCTTTAAACAACTGATGCAACGAATAAATTTTAGGAGATAATCATGGCGGCAACGAGCCCGGAAGTAAAAAAAGCGCTGGAAGTAATCTTTGCGGCAGATTCTGATATCTATCAGCAGCGTGGCTTTCAGCGCCGCATCGGATACGGTGCCCGCCCGGCTCTGGTGATTATAGATCTGGCCAATGCCTGGACGCGGCCCGGCTATGCTTTTACCTGCGATGATATGGATGTGATTATCCCGACCAACCAGGCACTCCTTAAGGCCGCGCGGGCCAAGCGGATCCCCATTGTCTACACCACCACGGCCTATCTCGACCCCAAGGGGCCGCACTCCGATACCGGCCTATGGCATAATAAAATTCCTGTTGAGACCCTGCTGGCGGGCAGCGAAGAGGCGGCGATTGATGAACGAATTGCACCACAAGAGGGCGAGCAAGTCATTGTAAAGAAACGCGCCAGCGCTTTCGCTGGCACCTATCTTGCGGGGTATCTGCGTGCCCAGGGTGTCGATACGGTGATTCTCACTGGCGTGACCATGGCCGGTTGTGTGCGCCACTCAACCGAAGACGCCATTGCCGAGGGTTTCCGCCCGATCGTCGTTCGCGAAGGTGTGGGTGATAGGGTGCCAGGCGTTGTCGAGTGGAACCTCTTTGATATCGACGCTAAATTCGGCGATGTGGAGCCGTTGGATAATGTTCTCACTTATCTTGACGGTATTGAAGCCTTCGCTAATAGATAGTTTATTTTAGCCCAAGCCCCCTCCGGCTATGGCCGGGGCGGTGTTTTGGTTATACTGGGCAAGCTGATTCGGAGAGGCCGGTCGGTTGCGATGGCGAAACGATGAAAAATAAGAAGCGCTATTCCATATTCAGCCTGGCGCGTAATGCGCACAGCTATCATGAAAATTGGGCCGAGGCTTGGCGTAGTCCGGAGCCGAAAGCATCTTATGATGCCGTCATTATTGGCGGCGGCGGGCATGGTCTGGCCAGTGCCTATTATCTCGCCAAGGAACACGGCCTAAACAATGTTGCTGTGATCGAGAAGGGGCCGATTGGCCTCGGCAATACTGGACGCAATACCACCATCATCCGCTCCAATTATTTATGGGATGAAAGTGCGGCGATCTATGAGCTATCACTGAAGCTTTATGAAGGTCTCAGTCAGGATCTTAATTACAATATCATGCTAAGCCAGCGCGGCTTGATCAGCATTGGCCATACCCAAAATGATATGCGCGAGATTCGTCGGCGGGTAAACGCCATCTGCCTGAACGGTATTGATTCGGAAATGCTGTCCCTGGCAGAGCTGCACGAGCTGGCGCCAATCCTCAACCTGTCGCCCAATTCGCGTTATCCGGTGATCGGCGCTGCCATTCAGCGGCGCGGCGGCGTTGCCCGCCATGATGCGGTCGCCTGGGGATATGCGCGCGCGGCAGATGATCGCGGCGTTGATATTTTACAACATACGGAAGTCACCGGCCTGCGTATTCAGGGCGGGCGCATTGAGGGTGTAGAGACCAGTCGGGGCTTTATTGCGGCGCCTAAGGTGGGGGTCGCGGTCGCCGGGCATTCCAGCATATTGGCCGATATGGCAGGCTTTCGTTTGCCGATCCAAAGTAAGCCTCTACAGGCCTTGGTGTCGGAGCCGCTTAAGCCGATCTTTAACACCGTCGTTATGTCACCCACAGTGCATGTCTATCTTAGCCAGTCGGACCGCGGCGAGCTGGTAATGGGCGCCGGCACGGATGGTTACAATTCCTATTCCCAGCGCGGTAGCCCATATGTCTTGGAAGATATATTTGCGGCGGCGGTGGAGCTGTTTCCGATCTTCAGTCGGGTTAAAATGATGCGCCAATGGGGCGGCATCGTTGATATTTGCCCCGATGCCAGCCCGATTGTCGGCAAGACCCCGATCTCCGGGCTCTATCTCAATTGCGGCTGGGGCACCGGTGGCTTCAAGGCCATACCGGGTTCTGGCTATGTTTTTGCCCACACCATTGCCCAGGATGAGCCGCATGAGATCGCAGCCCCTTTCTCGCTCGACCGCTTTACTACCGGTGCGCTGATCGATGAGCATGGTGCCGCCGGGGTAGCGCATTAAATGCTGCGGATCGATTGCCCAAATTGCGGCCCGCGTGACGAGGTTGAGTTCTCGTGCGGCGGCGAAGCACATATTGCGCGCCCCGAAGAGCCGGATAGGTTGAGCGATGCGGAATGGGCTGATTATCTCTTCATGCGTCATAATCCTAAGGGCATTGTGGCTGAACGCTGGTGCCACACGCTTGGCTGCCGGCGCTGGTTCAATGTGGAGCGCGATACGGTGACCCACGATATTGTGCATGTTTACGCCATGGGCGAGCCGCCCCGGCGCAAAGACGGAGGCGATACATGAAGCGCCAACGCTACCGTCTTGATGTGGGCGCGCGGATCGATCGTAGCAGGCACCTCAATTTCACTTTCAACGGTAAATCTTATCAGGGCTTTGGCGGCGATACCTTGGCCTCGGCGCTGCTTGCCAATGGTGTACGTCTGGTGGGCCGGAGTTTTAAATATCATCGCCCGCGTGGAATTTATTCGGCTGGTATGGAGGAGCCAAACGCCCTGGTGCAGCTTGGTTCTGGCGCAGCGAGCGAGCCTAACCTCAGAGCTACGCAGGTGGAATTGTTCGATGGGCTCGAAGCCAACAGCGTTAATTGTTGGCCAAGCTTAAAATTTGATATCTGGTCGCTGAATGATCGTATTTCGGGCCTTCTGCCGGCAGGTTTTTATTATAAAACCTTCATGTGGCCGAAAAATTTTTGGCATCGCTATGAGAAAGTGATCCGCAAAGGTGCCGGCCTCGGCACCGCTCCGGAAGAGCCTGATCATAATATCTATGACAAGCGCTATCAGCATTGCGATGTTCTGGTGGTCGGCGGTGGCCCGGCGGGTATTTCGGCAGCTCTGGCGGCGGGGCGCAGTGGCGCGCGGGTATTCCTGGTCGATGAGCAGGCCGAACTCGGCGGTGCATTGCTCGGCAGTGGTGAGCGGGTTGAGGCCGCCTCCGGCGTTGATTGGTCGATGGGTGCTCGGGCTGAACTAGATGGCATGGACAATGTTAGGGTGCTGTCGCGCACTACGGCATTCGGCTATTACGATCAAAATTATATTTTGATGGTAGAGCGGCTGAACGATCATCTCGGTGCGCCGGCGGGCACATTGCGCCAGCGCCTGTGGAAAATCCGTGCGGGTCAGGTGGTGTTGGCTACCGGCGCCATCGAGCGACCGATGGTCTTTGCTAATAATGATCGCCCCGGAATCATGCTGGCTGGTGCGGCGCAAACCTACGTCAACCGATTCGGCGTGAAGCCGGGTAATCGCGCTGTGATTTATTGCAACAATGATGTTGCCTATCAGGCAGTGCTTGATTTGGCCGATGCCGGGGTGCGGATTGAGGCGGTGGTGGATACGCGCGCCAAGCCGGCTAGCGAACTGATCACCGCCGTGCGCGAGCGCGGTATCGAGGTGATGGTGGGCCACGCGGTTGGCGGTGCGCTTGGCCGCAAGCGCTTGCGCGGTGTTGAGGTTTTGGCTCTGAATGAAAAAGGTGATGGCTTTGCCGGTGATATTCGGCGCCTACGCTGTGACCTACTATGCCTCTCGGGCGGCTGGACCCCAGTGGTGCATTTATTTTCCCAATCTGGCGGCAAGCTTGAGTACAGCGACGCGCAGGCCTGTTTCCTGCCTGGTGAGGCGCGCCAGGCAGTATCCGTTGCGGGTTCAGCAAACGGCGTTTTTTCGCTCAAGGCTTGCTTGGCAGCGGGTGCCGCAGCGGGCCGTGCGGCGGCTAAAAAATCTGACTTCACTGAGCCTGGCGCGCCGCAAGCATTGCCGGTAAGCCCTGCGGCAACGAGCCCGGTGATGCCGGTTTGGTGTTTGCCAGCAGTCTCCAAAGGCGAGCGCCGTTTCGTTGATCTCCATAATGATGTGACGGTGTCCGATATCGAGCTGGCGGCGCGCGAAGGCTATCGCGCGAATGAGCATCTCAAGCGCTACACCACTACCGGCATGGGCCCCGATCAGGGCCGAACCGGTAATATGCATGCCTTGGCCATTCTTGCCGATATCAGGGGCGAGCCGATCCCGGCAGTCGGCACCACCACCTTCCGTCCGCCCTATACGCCGGTTCCCTATGGCGTCATGGCTGGGCGTGATGTAGGGGTACTTGCTGATCCGGTCCGTATGACATCTATCCATGGTTGGCATGAGCGCTCGGGCGCAGTGTTTGATGATGTCGGCCAGTGGAAGCGGCCGTGGTTTTTTCCGCGTGCTGGCGAAAATATGGCGGCGGCGGTTCGGCGTGAATGTATAGCGGCAAGGAGCGGCGTGGCGATCCTCGATGCCTCGACCCTCGGCAAGATCGAAATTCAAGGCCCTGACGCAGCTGAATTCTTAAACCGCGTCTATACAAATAGCTGGAGCAAGCTCGCTGTGGGGCGCTGCCGTTATGGCTTGATGTTGGGCGAAGATGGCATGGTGATGGATGATGGCGTCACTACCCGATTGGGCAAGAATCATTATTTCATGACTACCACCACCGGCGGTGCGGCGCGCGTGATGGCGTGGCTGGAAGATTGGCTGCAATGTGAATGGCCGGAACTGAAGGTCTACCTGACCTCGATTAGCGAGCAATGGACGACGCTCTCTATTTCCGGGCCGAATGCCCGGCGCCTATTGAATGAGCTGGCCGAGGGCGTTGATCTCTCGCCTGAGGCATTTCCGCATATGTCGGCGCGCGAAGGTCGGGTGGCGGGCATTAATGCGCGTATCTTCCGGGTCAGCTTTACCGGCGAGCTTGGCTATGAGGTAAGCGTTGCCACCAGTTATGGCCTGGCCCTATGGCAAGCATTTCAGCGGGTCGGCGAAAATTACGATCTGATGCCGATCGGCACCGAGGCGCTGCATGTCCTGCGCGCCGAGAAGGGCTATATCGCGGTTGGCCATGATACCGATGGTTCGGTGACGCCGGGCGATCTCGGCATGGATTGGATCGTTGCCAAGAAAAAAGATTTCCTCGGCCGCCGATCGCTGAAGCGCCCCGATTCCCTACGCCGTGACCGCAAACATTTGGTAGGCCTCTTGCCAGAGGCTCTGGTGCCGGAAGGGGCGCAGGTTGTCGCTGAGTATAAGCGCAAGCCGCCGATGAAAATGATCGGCCATGTTACCTCGAGCTATGACAGCGCCACGCTGGGCAGACCGATTGCCATGGCGCTGATTGCCGGTGGGCGCGAGCGAATGGGTGAGACGGTCACCATCCCGTTGACTTTGGAAGGCCGCGTAGTGCGGGCCGAAATTGTCAGCCCGGTATTTTACGACCCTAAGGGAGAGCGCTTGAATGGTTGACCCATCTCTTCGTCAAAGCCCACTGGCGACGCTCCATCTGGGCAGCCGTGAGGGCCCCGTGCCGCACGAATCCGCTGTGCATTTGGCTGAGCGGCGCGCCGTTGGTAAGATAAATTTGCGGGCTGATCCGGCCGATGGGGCCTTGATGAAAGCCTTTGAGAGCGTTTTGGGCTATGCGCTGCCGCTCAAGCCGAACAGAACCAACGGTCGGGATAGCCTGGGAGCACTTTGGCTTGGCCCCGACGAATGGTTGATTACTACCCCGGAAGGCCAGGAAACGCCTTTGTTCGGTGCGCTCTCGACGGCGGCGGAGGGTTACCATGTGGCCCTGAATAATGTCAGTGATGCGCGTACCATATTAACCCTCGCGGGGCTGCACGCCCGCGACGTGTTGGAGAAGGGGTGTAGCCTGGACCTGCACCCCCGAGCTTTCCAAACCGGCCAATGCGCACAAACACGCCTCGCTCGCGCGGCGATCCTGCTGCACCAAACGAGCGATGCTCCGGCCTATGATATCCATGTAGCCTGGAGCTTTGCCGCCTATCTCTGGGTTTGGCTGGAGGATGCGGCGGCGGAATATGGTGTGGCGGTCGGCAACATCGACTAACACGCCAGCGTAATTCTCTTCGAAAACTTCGCGGCGTTTGAGATGACGATAGAGGTTGAACTGGTTATAGATGGGGTCGTGGACGGCGACGAATCTTTGTAAAGTTCCCACATCAAAGGTTTTGTCATCGCATCTTCTCGCTGCCGGAACGGCTGGTGTGAATTCTAAACCAGGTTATTGGGCCATCATCCGCACTCCTGATCAGCGGCATTACCGATTACATTCATCGCTGCCCGATACGGCTGGAGACGATCAGTGACGATCTCCTTTGTTAGCCCATACTGCTTTATCACACGCTTCCGCAATTGAAGCACGGTCATACGATCCCGGTGCTTGGCGACGAACACCTCGAGCACTTTGCCTTTGTAATCAACCGCCCGCCAGAGATAATGCGTCTCTCCGCTGATCTTCATAAATACGTCGTCCAGGTGCCAGCACAACCGTGAGTATTATTTATTATAGATTTAGCGCTTTCTGATCTCTGCAAAAAAATATAGGACCGAACTAGTTCCGCAAGAACCGTACCGTCTCGTGGTAGATGTCGATGCCACGCTCGGACAAGAGATTTTCTATTTGGCACAGTGACAGTGGATAGCGGAAATACATCATCACCATCAGGCAGATTATCTCGGGCCAACTGTTGAAATATTGGAAGGAATTTCTTATCAGTGGAGGCTAGAGAACGGCCTACTTGGTCTCAAGCAGATTTGATCTGATACTGCCGCTCTAATCACTCATTTGTGGCCCGTTGGCATTAAGGTTGCGCATATCAATCTTGATATGGAGGAGAGCGGGGCGGCCCGTTTCGGACAGGGCCGCGTCCAGGGCAGCTGCAAAATGCTCAGTTTTTTCCACACACCAGGCCGCTGCGCCGTAGGCTCTGGCTAGGGCGGCAAAGTCTGGGCTGTTCATTACTGTGCCGTACATCGCTTCACGCCCGCCGCGATGATATTGATGGGTGGCAATTGAGCCGTACATTCCATTGTCGAACAGCAGGACCGTGAGCGGCAGGCTTTGCTGAACGGCGGTGACGATTTCCTGCCCGGTCATGAGAAATCCGCCATCGCCCATCAGAGCAACCACTGGCGCATGTGGGCGGGCTAATTGCACACCGATGGCACCTGGCACGCCATAGCCCATGGCACCGAGGCAGGCGGCAAATTGGCTGCGCGGTGTTTGATAGCAAAAATGGCGGTGCAGCCAGCCGGCAAAGGCACCTGAATCATTGACGATACAGGATTCACTTGGCAAGCGTTTGCGCAAGAGGGTGATGATCTCGGCTATATCAACATCGCCGAGGCACTGCGCTGTTTCATCCTGGCTCGGCCTGGCGTACGCGATATGCTCTTGGTGACGGGCGGTTCGCCATGCCATGCGGTCCTTTGAAGGCGTGTTTTGCAAACCGGCGCGAAGTGCTTCCAAGCTGAGGCAGACATCTGATTTGAGCGCCACCTTTGGCGAGGTTTGGGCGAAGGCGGCTTCTTCTGGGTAGATATGTATAATTGCTTGGTCTTCGCGCAGTAGCGAATATCCTTGAAGAGTGGCGCCGTCGGGCCGCGCACCGGCGATAACAACAAGATCGCATTCGGCCCAAAATTTTAATTGATTGGAGGTCAGGCGAAGGCCGAAATGGCCAAGGTTGGCGTTATGGTCATGAGCCAAAATATCCTGGCGCCGAAAGGCACTGACCACACCGGCGCCGGCGGCGTCGGCAAAGCGCGCCAGCGCACCATGCGCGTCTTCAAAATTAATTTGCTCACCGCCGATGA
>Ga0315339_1000262_pt1 | contig 77250 bp, 71 predicted proteins | sample ASW17metaG_FD_204514 | JGI IMG/M metagenome (GOLD analysis project Ga0315339, IMG submission 204514) | Ammonia-oxidizing marine archaeal communities from Pacific Ocean, United States - ASW #17 | ecosystem: Environmental > Aquatic > Marine > Oceanic | place: USA: California | collected 2016-12-05 | reverse complement strand
GTGGCACTGCGCGCGGGCGACGTCGAGGTGCCGAGATTGATTGGCATCACGGTGGCCGACGCCTCTCAGACAGCAACCATCGCTGGCCTCTCGCTCCGCATCGATCCCAATCCGCGTGCGGACGAACGTGTCGCCGCCGGCAGCATCATGCAGCAGGACCCGGCCCCTGGCTTAACAGCGCGTCGTCAGCGCACGATTCGCGTCTGGGTCAGCTCGGGCCCGCTTACCTCCATCGTGCCAGCTCTACTGGGGCAGACTGAGGTCACTGCGCGAATGCGCCTCGTTGAGGATGGTCTTGAAATCGCCGTACTTTCTGAATTTCGATCACCCGACTACATGGCCAATGCCATCATTGCTCAGGATCCCGTGCCGGCATCACTTGCACCACAAGTATCGATGTTGGTCAATCGTGGCGAACAAGCAACCACCTACGTAATGCCAGACTTGATCGGCACCGATGGGGAAGGTGCATCGGAGCTCCTGCGTGCCAAGGGATTTCGCGTCAGCATCGTCGGCTCGCGGCCGTACGAAGGCCTGCCACCAGGCACCGTCGTTCGTCAGCGGCCAGCTGGCGGCTTTCGCGTTGGAAGCACTGACTCGATATCTCTAGAGGTAAGCCAGTGACCACACCACTGCCCTGGTCGACCGACAAGATTTTGATCGCACCATCCGTCCTATCGGCGGACTTCACCAACCTCGAACGTGACATTACGGCTGTCGAGCGGGCTGGCGCTGACCTAATTCATATCGACGTCATGGACGGCCACTTTGTGCCGAATATCACCATCGGCCAGCCGGTAGTCCGCGCGATTCGGCGGGTCTCGGCGTGCCCACTTGACGTGCACCTAATGATCGAGGACGCGGATCGCTACGTTGACGACTTCGTAGATGCGGGAGCGGACATGCTCTCAGTACATGTAGAAGTAACCCCACATCTCCAACGTACGATCGCGCACATCAAGAGCCTCGGAGTAAGGGCTGGTGCCGTACTAAACCCGTCGACATCAGTCTCCTCGCTTTTGGAAATTGCCTCAGACCTAGACTTCGTGCTCATCATGTCCGTTAATCCTGGCTTCAGTGGACAGGTCTTTATCCGTCAAAGCCTGGACAAGGTACGCCGCGTGCGCGACGTCCTTACCCAGGCCGGCTCGTCTGCCCTGATCGAAATCGACGGAGGAATCGACACCACAAACGCACGGGCAGCTGTAGATGCAGGTGCAACGATTCTTGTGGCCGGCAAGGCGATCTTTGGCGCCCCGGACGCCGAATCGGCTATTCAGGCAATCCGCGCAACAACCAACGCCACGGCACAACAGTGACCACGGTGCACGTACCACCTTCGGCGACCTCGGGTGTAATGCAGACCGGGGCGCGCACATCTAAGCTCCGCGTGCGTTACTCCGAAACCGATCAAATGGGGGTCGTCTACTACGCCAACTATCTTGTGTGGTTCGAAGTAGGGCGAACCGATTGGCTACGCCAGACCGATTGGACCTATCGGGACATGGAGCGTGACGGAATCTCACTCCCGGTGATCGAAGCCCACTGCGAATATCGCCAACCGGCTCGGTATGACGACGAGATCTCTATCGCGACGTTGGCGACCCTGCTTACACCAGTCCGAATTCGGTTCGACTATGAAATCACCCGAGGCGCTGACAAGACTGTTGTGGCCTTTGGTTTCACGGCTCATGCCGCCGTCGACGCACGCGGTAAACCCTGCCGTCTTCCATCGCGTGTTCGGGACATGCTTGACTGAAGGAACTGCCAACCGACGCTGCAGCCTTTATCGAGTCCCATCTTGCCGGGCGCCTCGTTAGAAACGGTGCGACGGTGGCGGCTACCGATCACGTCGAACTAGGAGGTGTTTACAATATTGGTGTTGATTCTTGAATCGAACTCCTGGTCATCTTCGACGGCTTGCTAGCCAAGCCACAAGTCACCAGGTACGATTCGATCGAACTGACGCAGAGCCAAATAGGATGCAGAATACCTATACTAGTCGTGCCAAAGTTGAGCTTAAGCTTACCCCGACGACTACTCCAAAAAAAATGACTCTGTGCCCATTACTACTAAATGATGAGAAATGACTGCGCGTAGATTCGATGACAGTTGGCGGATCGCCATTGTAGTGACACTAACTGTCACGCTCGTTTCATGCTCGCCTGCCTTCGAATCACTCGAATCTCCAAATGCCTCGACCGCGCAGCCAGATCAGTTTCTGTGGGAACGCGGAGTGAACGCGCTCGAGCAGGAGCGCTGGACCGATGCGCGTACCTATTTTCAGCAGATCATCGATGGCTACCCTCAGAGTGCGTTGAGACCTGATGCCAAACTTGGAATTGGTGACTCATACCTCGGCGAAGGCTCAGTAGAGGCTGGCGTGTCCTCCACTGCCGAATTCCAGGAATTCCTATCCTTTTACCCCACACACGCGCGGGCTGACTACGCACAGTACAAACTCGCGATGACGCACTTCCAATTCATGCGAGCTTCGGAACGCGATCAGACCGAGACCAGTGCGGCACTGGTTGAATTTGACGTTTTCTTCGAGAACTATCAGGACAGTCAGCTCATGGCCGAGGTCAGAGCAAACTGGCGAATCGCCCGCGATCGACTGAGTGATTCATCATTTCGCGTCGGCCTCCATTACTTCCGCATTCAATGGTACCCAGGCGCAATCGACCGTTTTCAAGAGGTACTACGCGACGATCCTGACTTTACCGGACGCGACCAGGTTTACTTTTATCTGGCGGAATCACTCTCCCGAACCGACAAAGTCGCTGAAGCGATCCCGTACTTCGAGCGCCTAGTCACGGAATTCGATACGAGCGAACACCTCGACGATGCAAAGGATCGCCTCGACGTACTAAAAACACAGTAGTCTATTTCCTGACGAGCCTGAGAGGGAACATCAGCGAGCAAACGGCCCATGACCATGAACCGCTATCAAGACAGTTTCTTGTTTCGCAACTATGTCGCTCTTCGAAAGTAGCCGGCAGTTCCAGCCTAGCTGGCTTTCCTCTCCGGTACGACGCTGCGGTCTTCGGCACGCGAACTCAGCAACCTTTGAAGCCGGAAACAGTAGTCGGCCGCCGACGTCACGGCCGTGAGCATGACCACCCACAGCGCCACATAGCCAAGCGGGGCTAGCCAGGGCAACGGACCCCACCCGAGAATAAGCAGCAATATTGCGGCCACCTGCGACGCCATCTTGATCTTGCCGAGTGGCGAGGCGGGTATCGTAACGCCCCGTGTATGAGCGAAGCTTCGAAGTCCGGTAATAGCGAATTCGCGGCCAATAATAAGTGCCACCATCCACGCCGGTGCCAAATTCAATTGCACGAGAGAAACAAACGCCGCTGATGTCAAAAGCTTATCGGCAATCGGATCAAGAATCTGTCCGAGCCACGTTACTTGACGACGTCGTCGAGCCAAATACCCGTCGAGCCAATCCGTCAGCGAAGCAATCGCAAAAATCGCCGCGCCGACCAACTCCTTCGGCGCACCCAAAATCCGGCGCCCTTCGAATTCAGTAAGCAGCACGACAACTAGAAGCGGCACGAGAAACATCCGTACCAGCGTCAACGCGTTCGGAAGGTTCATCGAGGCCGCCAATTCTATCATCGAGTAAGATCAATGTTCGTCATGAAGGCCATCCTGTTAGCTGGGGGCAAGGGGACTCGCCTTCGGCCGCTCACGCTTCACACTCCGAAACCGATCGTGCCGATCTTTAACCGGCCTTTTCTCCAATATCAGATCGATCTTCTAAAGCAAATTCCTGAAATCGACGAGGTCATTCTTAGCCTGAATTATCAACCTGGACGAATCGAAGAAGTCCTCGGTGACGGGTCAGCACTGGGCATCAAAATCCGCTACGTCGTCGAGCCGGCGCCGCTCGGCACTGGCGGTGCGGTGAAGTATGCAGCCGGTGATGTCTCAGATTCGGTCGTCGTCTTTAACGGCGACGTGCTCACCCAGATTGATCTGGCGGCGGTTATCGCCCTACACAGGGAACGCAAGGCCCGCGCCACGATCGTGCTAACACCCGTCGACAATCCGAGCGCGTATGGTCTCGTGAAGACCGACCGGAATGGCAACATCCAGCAGTTCCTCGAGAAGCCAGACACCAACCACGTCACGACGAATCACATCAACGCGGGCATCTATGTACTCGAACCCGATACCTTCGATCGGATGCCGCCTGATGAGCCCTGCTCCATCGAGCGTAGTTACTTTCCGTCGTTGGTCGAACGCCGCGAGACATTTGTGGCGTACATCTACGACGGCTACTGGATTGACATCGGCACGCCAGAGAAATACATGTCGGTCCACCGCGACATCATGAGTGGACGCTACGCCACGGCGCCGTTTCTGGACCTCCCTGACCCACGCGTGTCAGTAGCACCTCATACGACCATCGAGGACGGCGCCACACTGGAAGGCCCCTGCTTCATCGACCAGGGAGCTATCGTAAAATCTGGCGCGCACGTCGGCCCCTATTCCGTGATTGGGCGACAGACACGCATCGAGGAAAATGCCTCGGTCGAGGGCTCAATACTCTGGCCCCATTGCCGCGTAAGCCGCGAAGCTTCGGTACGCGATGGCATTCTGGGAAGCCACTGCCACATCGGACAAGGCGTCGCCGTCGACGGCGGTGCCGTTCTCGGTGACATGACAGTGTTGACGGACTACACCCGAGTCCAAGAATGAGTGTGAATCCAAACATCTTTAAGGCCTACGACATCCGTGGGCTCTATCCAGGTGAAATCGACGAAACAATTGCGCGATTGATCGGACGAGGGTTTGCTGCCTATCTGGAGACATCCACGATCGGCATATCGCGGGACATGCGACTGTCCTCGCCGGCTCTCGCCTCGGCCTTCATCGATGGCGTGCGTGAACAGGGAACCGATGTCATCGACTACGGAATGATGGGCACCGACATGTTGTACTTCGCGGTGACCCGTGATGGCCTCGGCGGCGGCGCGCAGATCACGGCTTCGCACAACCCGAAGGAATACAACGGCATCAAGATGGTAAAAGCTGGCGCGCTCCCACTAAGTGGCGACGCTGGCATCGGCGATATCCGCGACATGATCACCAACAGGCGCCTTCCGCCGCCAGCAACACGGCGAGGTTCGATCACAACCCGCAAGGTCATGAAAGACTACCTCGACAAAGTGATGTCATTCATCGATCCGTCGGTGATCAAGCCTTTCTCGGTGGTACTTGATGCCGGAAGCGGGATGGCCGGTCTTACCGCGCCACCCATCTTCGAGCGGCTACCATGCAAGACGACGGCACTTTGCTGTGAAATCGACGGCAACTTCCCTAACCACGAATCGAATCCACTGATCGAGAAGAACCGTCAGGACATTACGGCCGAGGTCATTTCTCAACAGGCGGACATCGGTATCGCATGGGACGGCGATGCAGATCGCTGCTTCTTCATTGACGGCAGCGGCGAGTTCATCTCTGGCGACTTCGTTACTGCACTACTGGCCGAGGCCTTCCTCATGAAGCATCCGGGCTCAACGATCATCTATGACCTTCGCGCGAGTCATGCGGTGAAAGACATCGTGGCTCAATACGGTGGTCGCGCACTAATGAATCGGGTCGGCCATGCATTCATCAAGCAGCGGATGCGTGACGAGGACGCCGTCTTCGGTGGAGAGGTAACCGGACATTACTACTTCCGTGACTTCTACTACGCCGACAACGGCCTCATTCCAGCCTTACTGATTCTCGAACTGATGTCGCGAAAGAATCAGTCTCTGCGAGACCTGCTTCAACCATTTCGAGAGCGTTATTTCATTTCAGGAGAACTCAATACGAAGTTGGCATCTATGAAGGAGGTACCTAAACGACTGGCAGCAATTGAGGCACGGTACGCCGACTCCACACTGGCACATCTGGATGGCCTGTCGGTGCACTATCCCGACTGGCACTTCAACGTACGGCCCTCCAACACAGAACCGCTGCTACGCCTGAATCTTGAGGCCATGTCACCGGCGATGATGAAAAAGAGGCGCGACGAGGTACTGGCACTCATCCGCAGCTAGCCAAGGGGCTACGCTACAATCCTTCGAGTCTCACCAGCTAACTCATGCGGGCTTAGCATAGTGGTAATGCACTGGCTTCCCAAGCCAGCTAGACGGGTTCGATTCCCGTAGCCCGCTCCACTCAACCTCTTTCGAATCAAGAGGTTCCGCAATCAACTTACCCCTGTCTCCACTATGTATCCACGACCCGATGGAATTTCTGGAGACTCCAATAGACAAATCGCCGCGGGGACATCATCAGTATGTTCTTTCGATTTGCTGTCAGTCATAAACGAGAGATCATTATGGAATGGTGAACCTGAACATGCGGGTGATGCCGTCTGGCGAAGGGCGCGGACGTAGTACTGTTCGATCCCAAGTGATGGACCCGGCCAAGAAAAAGCCTCTTTCCGCGTCTGCCGCCTGGCGGGAGGCCCGAGAACTCGTGTGGGCGCACCGGCGTCGACTCGGAATCGGTCTTGCGTTAATGCTTGTCAGCCGACTGGCGGGCCTTGTGCTACCAACCTCGTCGAAGTGGCTCATCGACGACGTACTCGGCGAAGGACGCACGGAACTTCTCCTGCCGATCGCTCTGGTAGCCGGAGCGGCAACAATTGTCCAAGCGATTACAGCCTTCGGCCTGTCGCAGATTCTTGGCGTGGCAGCCCAGCGCGCCATTACTGACATGCGAAAGCGCGTGCAGGCTCACGTCATGCGCCTTCCGGTCCGTTATTTCGATTCGACGAAGACCGGCGTGCTCATCTCGCGGGTCATGAGTGACGCCGAAGGTATCCGAAACCTTGTCGGCACCGGACTTGTGCAGCTCGCCGGCGGATTTGTGACCGCGATCCTCGGGATGGGGGTGCTCCTTTGGCTAAATTGGCGTCTGACGTTCATCACGCTGATTGTTCTTGGCGTCTTCGGCGGAGGCATGGCGTACGCATTCAGGACGTTGCGGCCGCTGTTTCGTGAGCGTGGAAAGATTAGCGCCGAGGTCACCGGCCGCTTAACCGAAGCCCTCGGAGGCATTCGTGTTGTCAAGTCCTACACGGCAGAAAAGCGAGAAGAAATAGTTTTCACCAAGGGTGCACATCGCTTGTTTCGAAACATCGCGAAGTCGATGACAGGTGTGTCGGCAACTACTGCCGGCAGTACGGTTGTCGTAGGCATTATCGGTGTGCTGATGATTTGGCTAGGCGGGCGCTCCATCATCGCCGGAGAGATGACGCTTGGCGATTTAATCATGTACATCTTCTTCATCGGCCTGGTAGCGGCGCCACTAGTCTCCATCGCCTCAATCGGCACACAGATTACCGAGGCCTTTGCCGGCCTGGACCGTATTCGGGAGATCCTCGACATGCCGAGGGAAATGGATGAGGACACGGACCGGGACTCGATCGAACATGTGAAGGGAGACGTCGCCTTTGACGGCGTCTGGTTCGAATACACCACGGATCAGCCAGTACTTCGGAACGTCTCCTTCCGATCGGCTCCGAGTACAACCACTGCATTGGTCGGATCAAGTGGCTCAGGAAAGAGCACGCTGATTAGCATCATCATGGCCTTCAACCAGCCGACAAAAGGACGCGTAACGGTAGATGGCCGCGACTTGGCAGATCTGAAGCTAATGGGTTACCGGCAGCAGGTTGCATCTGTATTGCAAGACAACTTTCTTTTTGACGGGACCATTGCCGAAAACGTCGGGTACGCCAAGCCTAGTTCCACGCTTGAGGAGATCAAAAAGGCCTGCAAGGTAGCGCACTGCGACGAATTTATTTCTCAGTTTATTGACGGGTACAACACCATAGTCGGGGAACGGGGAATCAAGCTGTCCGGCGGTCAGCGTCAGCGTGTATCAATCGCGCGCGCTGTTCTGGCCAACCCTCGCGTACTGATTCTCGACGAGGCCACGTCAAGCCTCGACAGCGAGAGCGAGCAGATGATTCAGGATGGTCTTAACCAGCTTCGATCCGGCCGTACCACGTTTGTGATTGCCCACCGTCTATCGACGATTCGTAGTGCCGACCAGATTCTGGTTCTCGAGGCCGGCGAAATCGTGGAGCGTGGAACCCACGCGGAATTACTGGCGCTCGATGGGCGATATCGGCAATTGTACGACAAACAGTACCGGCTAGAAGCCAACCAGTTTGTCAATCCTGGAGAAGATTTCACACCAGAGCCGGTAAAGCCGATCGTGCCAGCTTCGTCGGCACGGTCAGCGATATAGTCACGTCCATCAGATTTCTAGATCAGCCATGAACCAGCTAACCGACATGGCATGAGCCTATACTCAAAGTTGATCTTATAAAGTTTCCTGGAAGTAACAACGCTGTGTATTGCGCTCAACTTAGAGAGGTTCCCGTCATGCGTATAACTGTAAGTCTTTGCGCCCTTTTGCTATCGATACCAGGAGGCGCAGCTGCCCAAGAATGGGAAGTGTACACGAGCCAGCAGGACCACTTCAGCGTCAATTTTCCTGGAAGGCCACAGATAACGGAGACGGAGTGGCAATCACAACTGGGCTACACACTACCGGCACGCGACTACAGTGCCTATCGCGGTCGGGCGCGATTCTCTCTCAAAGTGATCGACTATTCGTCCCTTGAGCAGCAAGGCATTGCGCGTTGGCAGAGGTGCCCGTCTGGCAATTCGCAGTGCCGCGATGGCGGCGAGACGATCGGACCTGGCTACTGGAAGCAGGATGAGCGGGGTGCCATGGTGTACGCGGTGTCGACGTACCTGAAGCGCCCTTTTGAGGTGACCGACTACGCGTGGGACTGGCAGGACATGGTGGAGGGTCATGGACTGCAGTTAAAGAGCGAAGGGACCAGAACATTCGTACACATCGCGATGCACAAGCGGAAATTGTACATCCTGGAGGCCTCCGCTCCGGAGGAAGAGCCTGAACCAGGCCTCTTCACTCAGTCGCTAAGATGGGTTGACAAAAATGGCAAGCGCATCCGCTATACAGAAATCATCTATTCCAACTCGTATCATGGTCTCGGCGTGTACCCGGAACCTAAGTATCAACCCAGGGAACTGGAGTGAGTTTTCCGTACGTGATTGACAAACTAGAGCCGGTTGACCTCAGAGCCTTTTTAGAAAGCGTGGTCAATCTTGCTTCGAGCGCTCGGAATCGGCAGAAGGCTTAAAAGTATCGAGCAAAAGAGACCTATAATCAGCCTCGTCATTTGTTCCGAGGGAGACCGGCTATGTCTATCCGCCGCTCGTTAAGTCCTGTACTACTCGCCTGGACAATCGCCTTTGCATCATCGCTCGTCGCGCAGGAGGGACTTACCGTCAGTGTACGTCTGACCACGATCCCTGTTGAACCTGCAACCGTAGAAGGACTGACCGGCTTCGGGTCAGCCACTGCTTCGCTCGACGGTAACTTACTCACGGTTACCGGCTCGTTCGAAGGCCTCCAATCAGCAGCGACGGGCGCCCGGCTCCACGAAGCACCAAAAGGGCTGCGTGGACCAGCATTCGTCGACCTCGACGTCACTAGCGGTACAAGTGGAAAAATTGATGGCAACGTAACGCTCACGCCCGAGCAAGCTGACCGCCTTAGAGGCGGGCATGTCTACCTACAGCTTCAGAGCGAGGAGGCCCCCGACGGGAATCTTCGGGGCTGGCTTCTGCCGTGAAGGGATGTATCCGATGTCACTAATACTAAGGTCCGCCGTTCTGCTGGTCTCCGTTGCGTCCTGTGTCGCAGTGTTGAGAAGCCAGCAACCAGCAGCCGACGCTGTCTACACCTTGGACCAGGCCGCGGCCGGTCGAGCAGCGTACGACACGACCTGCGCGACATGCCATCGACCCGATCTCGGAGGACTCAACGAAGCCCCTCAACTGGCAGGCGGCAACTTCCTGAGCGAATGGGGCTCTCGCTCGACAGCTGAGCTCACCGAGTACATCGCAGGCACAATGCCGCCGGCGAACCCCGGCACCATAAGTGCTGACGCAGCAGCCGAAATCGTTGCCTATATTCTGCAAGCCAACGGTGCCACACCTGGTCCACAGGCGCTAGCTCCCGCCACATCAATCAGCATTGGCGAGATTAGTATGCAGCAAACTGTTGCAGCACAGTCCGGCACACCGGCAACTGCTCCCTCCGCGTCGACAGCTCAGTCCCTAGGGCCAACAGGCCTTACCGTTCGCGGCGAAGTACTCGACTACACGCCAGTGACCGACGACATGCTGCGGAGCCCTGATCCGGGTGACTGGTTGATGGTCCGGCGCACGTATCAGGGATGGAGTCACAGCCCCCTTCGCCAGGTGACACGGGACAACGTTAAGGACCTGCGCCTTGCCTGGGCCTGGTCGATGAACGAGGGTGGCCCCAGCCAGCCGATGCCCGTGGCGCACAACGGCACGCTCTACCTCGTACACACTGGAAACGTCGTACAGGCGTTAAACGGAGCGACCGGCGATTTGATCTGGGAGTACCGAGCCGGCCCGGAGCAAGGCGGCGCGATGAGAAACATGGCCATCTACGAGGACAAGGTCTTCGTCGCCACGAGTGATGCCCGAATGGTCGCCCTCGACGCCCGCACGGGAACGTTAGTCTGGGAATCGCGTTTTGCAGACCCAGAAAAAGGGTACGCCGCCAGAACGGGACCACTCGTGATCAATGGCAAGCTCATACAGGGTCTGAATGGGTGCGATCGGTTTAAAGAAGAGGGGTGCTTCATCACTGCACTGGACGCCGACACTGGTCACCTCCTGTGGCGCTTCAACACGGTGGCCCGTCCAGAGGAAGCCGGCGGAAGCACCTGGGGCGACCAGCCGATGATGTTCAGAGCCGGAGGCGAAACCTGGATCACGGGCAGCTACGACCCTGAGCTAAATCTCACTTACTGGGGTACAGCGCAAGCCAAGCCCTGGGTGCCAGCAAGTCGTGGCATGTCGGCGCTTGAGAGCGCGCTGTACACGAGTTCGACCGTGGCGCTTAATCCGGATGACGGGAAGCTCGCCTGGCACTTTCAGCATGCGCCAGGCGAAGCACTGGATCTTGACGAAGTGTACGAACGCGTACTAGTGGACCTCGACGATCAAAAACTAGTGTTCACTATCGGTAAGCCTGGCATTCTTTGGAAACTCGATCGTCAAACTGGAAAGTTCCTTGGGCACAAGGAAACGGTCTTTCAGAATATCTTTGAGTCAATCGATCCGACGACCGGTAGGCCAACCTATCGTCACGACATCATCAACGCCGACGTCAAAGAGTGGATCGCAGCTTGCCCGAGCACTCAAGGTGGTCACAACTGGCAGGCCATGAGTTATCACCCAGAGACCAATCTCTTTGTAATCCCGTTAAGCCAAAGTTGCTTAGAAATATCCGGCCGTCAGGTCGCATTCACGGAAGGGTCAGGAGGCACGGCTGCGGACCGACGCTGGTTCGAAATGCCTGGCAGCGAAGGTAAGCTCGGCAAGCTTGCCGCCTTCGATGCAAGAACAATGGAGGAAGTGTGGAGCTACGAACAACGTGCGTCGTTCCTGACGTCGACACTCTCGACAGCTGGTGACGTCGTCTTTGTTGGTGATGTCGACCGTCACTTCCGAGCGTTCGACGTGCGCACTGGAGATATTCTCTGGCAGACTCGATTGGGCACTTCAGTGCAGGGCTACCCTATTTCCTACACCGCGAACGGAAAGCAGTATGTCGCGGTGACGACAGGCCTCGGGGGCGGCAGCCCGCGCAGGGTACCCAGACTCCTGGCGCCAGACATCAGGCACCCGCTGAACGGTAATGCGCTTTATGTCTTCGAGTTGCCGGACAGACCCCAACCCTAGACCGCGTGAGACAGCGGCATGGCGCGATCCTTGGTCGGAACCAACGATCCCACAACCGCGACTACACAATTCACCGCCAGTCCGTACAGCCCGGGATGAATACCCCATACCTTTCCCGCGACCACGAACTCAAATGGTCCGAAGGCGAGAGATAACGCGACCACCAACCCTACAACAAGACCAGCCAGGGTGGGTCCCGCTTTCAGTTTTGACCAATGGATGCCGAGCATGAATGCCGGCACCAACTGCACCAGCACATCAAATTTACGATCTAGCAACGTAATGAGCGACGTGTGATCTTTTAGAAAAATGGCTAGTACTGCCAGAGCGCCTAAGACAATCCAAGAACAACGTTTGCCTATCCGAGTGAGCCCCGTCTCCGGCGCATCGGGACGAAGATAGACGCCGTAGATATCCTTGGTGAACATCGACGATATCGACAACATCGCCGAGTCCGCCGTGGACATCAATGCGGCGAGCACTGCGCTGAAGATCAGGACAACAAGACCGTATCCAACCGTGGAGCCTTCCTGAATCACACGCAAAAGCCTGGCCAGCGCCTGGTCGGTCTCGGCACCTTCGAGGCCCGGGATATAGGCAAGTGCATAAATCCCGCCCACGACGGCTACAAGAGCGGTCGCAAACGGCAAGAACGCCATGACGGCGAGGCTCCGATTTAACACTCGCATGGACTTCGAGGCGTAGATCCGCTGGATCGCGTGGGGGTACAACGCCCCACCCAGCCCAACGATCAAGATATAGCTAAGCCACTGCCTCTGCATGTCTGCGTCTGGCGGAGCCACTCTCTGAAAATTCGCGGAAGCAGCGACCGTTTCCGTAGCCACAGAAAGCGGTCCGAACTGCACGAACAGTAGCACCAGCAACACCACAAACCCCACCATCAACACAACACCCTGAAGGACATCAGTCCAAGCGACAGCACGAATGCCGCCCATGGTGCCGTAGATCACCATGACAAGCGCCAGACCGAGCACACCGTAGTTGTAGGCCATGTCGCCGTACGAACCGGCAAAACCCTGAAGAACTCGCCCCATGGTCATGAGCTGTGCCAATAAATAGTTGTTGAGCGCCACGATCATCACGATGGAAATCAGAAGCGAGAGAACAGTCGAGCCGAAACGCTCCTGCACAAAATCCACTGGTGTCACGTACCCACCCCGGCGTGATAACGCGTATAACTTGGGGGCGAAGATCAGATAGCAGACAACGATGGCCAGCATGTAGTGCACCGCTATGAGCCAACCGAATCCCTCTCGGTAGGCAGCACCGGCAACACCGAACACCGTGTTTCCGCTGTACTGGGTTGCATAGAGTGTCAGAACGAGCACGAGGAAGCTGAATCCTCGGCCCGCCAGATAAAAGTCCCGAAGGGTGTCTTCGCGGCGCGCGTTGTACCCAATCCAGCCAATCAGCAGCAACGAACACAGGTACGTGGCAACGAAGAACCACGCTCCGACGCCGAATGGGAGCACGTCAGACATCAGCGCGAACCGTCACTCGTCCAATAAACCCAGGCTGTAAACAACGACGTAGTAAACGCGGCACCCAGCGACGCCAACGCCCAAAGAGGAACCCCCCCTATCTGTCTGGTGTCTGTCGGCTGCCAGTACCAAGGTATGACCAGCACCAGCAAGATCAAGTAAACCAGTGCAATCCATCGACGGGGTTTTTTACTATTCATTGCGTTTACTGCGGACGTGTCCATACGCCATTACTCTATAATCTCAGTCGTTTCCTATTTTTTGTTCTGGAAATGTCCAAGCTGGCGGTCGCCAAAGGAGGGCTATGAGGCTCAGGTTCGTCGATTTTCTGTTTCCCATAGTGGCATTGTCACTGATCCCATCGCCAGCCACTGCGCAAACGGCTGGCGAAAGCATGCAGGCTGCCGGAGCCGCGAGCATCCCCCGCACGGCCGACGGCAACCCGAACCTATCTGGAATTTGGCAGGTCTTAAACAGAGCCAACGACGACCTGCTACCGCATTCTGCTAGTCAGGAGTCTCCCGCCGGGATCGGCGTGGTGGATGGCGACGAAATCCCTTACTGGCCAGAAGCGCTCAAGCAGAAAGAAAAGAACTTCGAAAATCGAGAGACAAGGGACACTGAGGCCAATTGCTACTTGCCTGGCGTACCACGTATCACCTATATGCCCTTCCCGTTCCAGATCATCCAGATGCCAGATGTCACCACTATTCTGTACGAGTACCTACATGCGACTCGCTACATCTACACGAACGAGACCGAACACCCAGACGGACCCATAAATTGGTGGATGGGGGATTCACGCGGCCACTGGGAGGAGGACACGCTAGTAGTCGACGTCGTGCACTTCAGTGACCAGACCTGGTTCGACAGAACCGGTAATTTCCACAGCGACGCTCTGCACGTTGTCGAACGATATTCGCTTTTGGATGCTGACCACATCAACTACGAAGTGACCATTGAGGATCCCACGGTGTTCATGCGACCCTGGACGATGCGTATGATTCTGTACCGGCGCACGGAGCCAAACTTCCAACTTTTAGATTACGACTGCTACGCGTTCGAGTGGGAGCAGTACTACCCGTATCCGGGACTTTGAGCGTGACAGAGGACACCTCCTCATGAAACTGAACCAGACAACCATGGCTTTAGCAATGAGCGTGGTGCTCACGTCGGTGCCTGTCTCGCTATCCGCACAAGGCGCAGCGCAGGACCCGCAGCCATGGGCTCCGAGGCAAACCCAAGATGGCCAACCAGATGTCCAAGGCGTCTGGAACCCCGTTGACGGCGGGACCCAGTCGTTAGACCCTGCGATGAGTAGCGGCGCACTTTTTCGAGAACTGGTGAGCGGTTCCAGAAGTAACAATCCCAGCCGGATCGTAGACCCGCCGGACGGTCATATTCCCTATCAACCATGGGCTGCTGACCTCCAGCAGGAGCTTGAGGCGATCTACGAAAACCCTACCAGGCCTGAGCACATTGATACGCAGACTCGATGTCTGGGGCCCGGGGTCCCTCGCCTGTACTACTTCCCGAGATTTCGGATCCTTCAACCGCCAGGGACTGTCATTTTCGTTTGGGACCAGTACCACGCGTTTCGTGTGATCCCTCTGGACGGCCGACCGCATATCGGATCGAACGTGAAACTCTGGTCTGGCGATGGACGCGGTCGCTGGGAGGGAAACACGCTAGTCGTGGATACGACCAATCTCAATGCAAAATCTCGGCTCGACGTCGTTGGCGATTTCTTTAGTGACCAAGCGCACATCCTGGAGCGATTCATCTTCCTTGACGATACGACAATGCACTACGAGGCCACGATCACCGATGCAACAGTGTTTACCAGACCTTGGACCATGCGTGTCGTTCAGAAAAGGGGGAAGGACGAAGAGTTCTGGGAATGGGCGTGTCACGAAGGTGAGCGCGACGCGGCCGAGACATCGAGCCAGATCATCGAATCAGACGCAGGAACACCAGTAGCGGGCTCCTCAACTGAACCCGCCTATTGAAGTACTGTGAACGTAAAATCCGGTATTACCAACCCACGGCATAACCGGCACGCCAGGGTTCCACGTCCGCGGACAAGGTCTATGCTTGACACGACGTTAGCCACTCTTCAACCGGCCACGGCAATCAACCCGGCGCCACGGCTGGATATGATCGACGCATCGGCAGACTGGAACAAGTTGCGTATTTTGTCTATGCTCTCAACGAGAATTAACTTAAACATCGAGCGGGTAGAGCACCCGCATGTATCCGATCCGACTTTGCTTGAGAAAGGACATACCGCCATGTCGAGGAAAATACGAGGCGCGTACAAAATGGTTCTGGGGATAGCGCTAGCCATCGCTGCGCTACAGGGGGAGCCCCAAGCCCAGATGGGACCAAACCCGTACCGCCCCGTAGGGGGCTTACAGGCAGGAGAGGGACCCGGCCGGATCGGAGAAACGTGGGCAAAGCTTCCAGCAGGGCGGGAGATGGGATCTCCTGGTGGCATCGAAATCGATGTCGATGGCGAGCATCTGTGGGCCATCGTGCGGTGTGGCAGCGACGGCACACCACGCGGAAGCCAAACCTACTGTAACGACTCTGATCTGGATCCGATCATCAAATTCAGTCCAGATGGCAACGTGGCAACGATGTTCGGAAGCCGTATGTTCGTTTGGCCACACGGGATCCATGTCGATATGAATGGTAACGTCTGGGTGACCGAGGCAGGAGAGTCAGAACAGCCAGTGGCGGCAGGAGAAGAGGTTTTTGGTCATCAGGTCTTCAAGTTCTCTCCGCAGGGCGAACTCCTCATGACCCTTGGAGAGGCTGGGGTTTCTGGGGATGGCCCGAATCACTTCAACGCTCCCAGTGATGTGATTACGGCTCCTAATGGCGACATCTTCGTTGTGGACGGCCACGTAACGGACGGCAACAACCGGATTGTAAAGTTTACGAGCGACGGAACATTCGTAAAAGCCTTTGGGGAGACGGGGCATGGGCCGGGCCAGCTGTACGGCCCCCATGCGATCGCGATGGATTCCAACGGGCGCCTGTTCGTCGCTGACCGTCAAAACCAACGAATCGTGATCTTCGACCAGGACGGCAACTATCTCAACAGGTGGACCCAGTTCGGCATGCCAAGCGATATTGTCATCGACGACAACGGCCGAGTGTACGTTGCCGACTCGGAATCTGACCTGACTCAGAATCCAGGCTGGGAGAAAGGTATTCGTGTCGGCGATGTGGAAACGGGATGGGTTGATCACTTCATTCTGGACCCTGGCGACAATCCGCCGATTACGGCCGGAGGCAGCGGAGCCGAATCCATTACAGTCGATCGAAACGGTAGTATTTTCTCAGGCGAGCCACGCCCGCAACGTATTTTGAAATACATCAAAGTTCGATAGGAAGAGCTTCAAGCTAAACCCGTAGGGTTTCGCCGCGTATTCTCCGATCTGTTTGGTCACAGCCAGCAGCATGTCGATGTTTACGCGAGGCGCATCGCGGCCTGTAGAGGTGATAGAGGTGTTTACAGGGGTTTTTCCCTGTCAGATTCCGCCTACCGCAATCCGACGCCAACGGATGCAACGAACAACGATGTTCGAGGAGCTGTCGGTGCTGGGCCCTCAGCGTTACTCGCGGAAACGAAGTGCACCCTTACGTCCATGGAGAACGCCAGATGGGCCTTCGCAAACCACCTCGCGCCGCCACCGACGTTAATACTGGTACGCATGCCACTGTCCAGCGACTGTGCGGCGGTTTCCGCCCCTCCGCTCAGACCCCCACCGAATGCCGACGTTCCCGTGGTCAGGTACGCTCGACCCATCCCCGCACTCACGTAGCTCCACCCTTGGGACGAACCGAAGTTCAGGGATAATTCTGGCGTAATGGCGGTAAGAATGGCATCGACATCAGGTCCTGTGGCGACTGCACTCGCGGTTGAGGACACGGAGGGCGATCCTGGGTCCGCTTTCCCTGGTGAGGCCGTACCTCGAACGCGCAGCACACTCGCACCGACGCCAACGCGCATCGAGCCAAGATCAATTGGATAGATATGCGCACCGACCATGGCACCGAAGCCGCGTAACGGAATAACCGTTCCAGGCGGTACGGTCGGGAAGTTAGCTGCGTCCTGCGGAATAGCAGCTACCGCACCCCGGACATCAACGACGAAAGGTCCCGGAGGGTTTGGCCCAGCAATCTGCGCAGCAGCTGGCGCGCCGAAGCACACGCTGAACGCCAGGAGGAAGGCCACCGTCAAGTGACGCACTACTCCCCTGCTTTCCCAGACGTTGTCTTTCTCCGTTGTAACCAATATTTTCGCATGCGCTCAGATACCGACCCGCACGAAACCTGCAACGGGAGATCCCCGCGCTTGGATCGAGCGAAGAGCCGGGGGAACTCGAGTCGAATCGCCGCCTCCTCCTCCCGCAACTGGGACAACCCGACAATCGCGCCTAATTTTGATGCAACGTTCCCTGAGCGTATCGTGTCCAAGCGGCGTCACATGACCATCCGCAACAAGCACAACGGTGCTTCCGTACTCCAGAAACCGAGCATCGACCTCGGCAATCATATTGGAACGTCCCATCAGACGGCTCGCTATGTTACTCTCGCGTTCGGCGGTCCACCAAGCGGAGTACGGAGACGCCAAGACACCCCATGAGAGTGCTGATCTCGTCTGACAACATCCAGCTTCGCGTCCGCGCCTTGGCTGCCGAGATCGCTCGGGATCATCCGGATGGCGTCCATCTCATTGCCGTCCTCAAAGGCGCCTTCGTGTTTCTCTCAGACCTTGCCAGAGCGCTCCCAGGACGCTGCTCAATCGACTTCATGGCCGTGTCGAGCTACGGGACACGTTCGTCCTCCTCGGGAAAAGTACAACTGCTAAAGGATTTGGATACTGAGATCAAGGGGAAGCCCGTCGTCATCGTCGAGGATATTGTCGATACCGGGCTGACATTGACCTACCTGCAAGACCTCCTGCGCTCTAGATCACCGGGTAGCCTTCGCGCTGCCTGCCTGCTGAATAAACCGTTAAACCGAAGGGTAGACGTGGCGCTGGATTACGTCGGCTTTACTATCGCAGACACATTTGTGGTCGGCTACGGACTCGACGCCGCCGAGCAGTACCGGAACCTACCCCATATCGCCGCCCTTGATTAATCAGAGCGCCGAGGATCTGACTCGACACACACAATCCCAATCGTGCCTAGCCTTAAATGGCTCTGATGACTGCTCGCACAAGACGCTTTCGGGACTATACTGGACTGGATTTTTTTAGCTGATAAACCTATCTGGGCGCGTGGCTCAGCGGTAGAGCACCCGCTTCACACGCGGGGGGTCGATGGTTCGAGTCCATCCGCGCCCACCATCCTTCGCCAACAAACCCAAGCTGATTCATTCGAAAGGACGTTGATTATCTCTGTTGCACTAGTAAATTCAACGGCGTCATGTTCACCTAACGCGCCTCGGAAGCCGGATAACGCGCGCGGCGGTTGTCGACTAGAAAAGACTGACCCGAATATTCAGAAACCTCCTAGGATCGGCCCGAATATCCTCGACGAGCTGACGTAACTCGGCCATGGTGCCGTTCATGTTCTCGTACAGCTCTCGGTCATGTAATAGCTGGCCGGCGGTGCCCTGCCCATCTTGGAGCCCCGTCATCACGATGTCCAGGCGCTCCGACATGGAGTTAAGTCGATCGTAAAGCTCCGGCTCGTTGATCAACTTACCGGCTGTGCCCTCCCCTCGGCTAATCTGACCGGTAATCGAATCAAGATTCGTCGTGGTCGACGAGAGACTCTCCGCAAACGAGTCTTCGCTGAGTAACTTGCCAAGGCTACCCTCGCCCGCTCGTATCCCCGCGGTGACAGCTTCAAGGTTTTGCAGCGACGCCTCCAACGCCTCCGCTGCCGCCGGATCGTTGACAAGCCGTCCCAGCGTGCCCTGTCCGTCTCCCACGTTGGCGACAACCTGTTCAACTGCGCCCACCACGGCTGTCAGCTCAGAGTAGAGCGAATCGTCGGTAAGCAGCTGACCCACCAAACCACGGCCGGCACGGAGGTCTTGCAACAGCCCGGCCAACGATTCGATTCCAGCGCTCGCCTGCGTGGTAACCGCCGCCAGTGACTCAGGAGCTACCCCAGAGGTTATATAGCCCCACTCGGGAATAGGGATGCCACTACTCGAGGCCGTAATGTCGATTGCCGGCTCTCCCACCAAAGAGACCGTCCCCAGCGACGCCAAAGATGTTGACGTGACACGAGACTGCATGTCTCGGCTGAGCTCTATGACAACCTCAACCCGATCACCAGAAAACGCGACGGCGGTCACCGCGCCCACCTCAACTCCGGCCACGCGTACCGGCCCTCCTGGCTTTATCCCTGGCGCCGACGTAAAGACCGTCTTAAGTGCATAACGTTGCCAAAAAAATCCTCCTTCTCCACTAAGGAGAAAGAGCAACATAGCCGCCATGACAATCGCGAAGACCGCCAGTGCGCCGATTTTTAGTTCAGACCAGGCAAGTGAACGAGTACGCGGCATAAAACAGCCTCTCGAAACAACGGATAAACAGTCCGCTCATACACTACGACAAAAACGTCCTCAGGTAGTCATCTGACGCCCCGCGAAGATCGGCAGCATGTCCTTCAAAGGCGACACAACCGTCCTTCAACATCATGAACTCAGCCTCCTCTACCTTGTCCTCATCGGCGTGGACGATCTCTAACATTCCGCTATTTCTTTGCTCCGCTTCGTGCGTCGCGACATAGAACGCATCGCGAAGTTGGTGCGTTACCAAGATCGAACTGACATCCTCCAGGTCGCGAAGCTTAATAATCTCATTATCAACGGTGACTGCCGTTATCGGATCGAGGCCCGTCGTCGGTTCGTCGTAGAGGAGAATACGCGGCTTGGCCGCCATCGCACGAGCGATCGCCACGCGCCGCCGCTGCCCACCGGACAGCTCAGACGGCATCCGATCCGAAAACTCTGCGAGACCGATAAATCTGAGCATCTCCTCCACACGGGCCCGAACCAGCTCCGACGGCATCCTCAGCTCTTCGCTGAGCTTGTACCCGACGTTCTCCGCGACGCTGAGGGAATCGAAAAGCGCCCCCTCCTGGAACACCATACCCAAGTCAGCTCTAACATTTAGCATCTGCCGCTCCGTCATGTGGTCTACCCTTTCACCATTTACCCACACGACGCCAGAATCTGGCTTCAACAGCCCGAGAATTAACTTCAAAATCGTTGATTTACCAGAGCCGCTCGCACCAAGAATGATCTTCGTATGACCGGTGATCACCGAGAAACTAATATTCTTAAGAACAACAGTGTCGTCGAAAGATAGGGACACCTTATCGAACACCACGATTGGCGCACCTGGCCCTAGTGCTTCTTCGAGTTCCGGAGAACGTGGTGTTGACAACTCCATTAGTACAACAGCGGAATAAGCAGCCGCGTCATAAAGAAATCAACGGCGATCACTGCCACGGATGAGGCCACAACCGCATTGGTCGTCGCTCGCCCGACACCCTGGGTCCCACCGCTCGTCCGAAGACCAACGTGACAGCCGATTGTGACAATCGCGAAGCCGAGGAAGAAAGGCTTAATCAACCCCATCCAGGCATCCTGAAGAAACAGACCCTCAACCACCGACAACCAATACAGACTCGACGCAACGCGAAGCTCGTACACCGCAATTAACCAGCCACCGATAATTCCGACGACATCAGCCACCACGGTGAGTGCAGGCGCCATGAAGAATCCCGCCAGCACACGTGGCACCACCAGCTTCCGTACCGGATCGGTCCCGAGCGCTCGGAGCGCATTGATTTGATCCGTGACGACCATGGATCCCAACTCCGCAGCGATACCCGATCCAACGCGCCCGGCGAGCATCAAACCGGTAAGCACGGGACCGAGTTCCTTAATAATCGACGAACTAACCAGACGCCCGACGAAGGGACGTGCGCCGAATTGGTCGAGCATCACGCCGCTTTGCAGTGCCAGCACGGCACCGGTAAAAAATCCCGTCAACACCACAACGGTGAGCGACCCAATACCAATTTCCTCAAATTGGTCAACGACGTCGCGAAAATAGAACGGTCGCGTCACACACGCACGTAGGATCGCGCCCACGAGGCGCACATATTCCTGCGTCTCCTGCAACGCGGACTTCATCCAGCTTTCGAGTAATATCAGCACTCGCCTATCATCCGTTTGGCTCGGCAAGACCAAGATCGTGTGTCCGGAATACTTTCAACCTGTCTCGCAACGCCGCTGCTAGCTCGAACTCCATGTTGGCCGCCGCCGATTTCATCTCAGCCTCTAGACGTAAGAGTTCTGTATCGAGCTCAGCTCGCGTACGAAAGCGCTCTGGCGGATCACCGAGCGTCGGACCCGCTACATAGTCCCGCTCATACACGCTCGATAGCACGTCACCGATTTCCCTAATAACGGATTCTGGCGTAATGCCGTGCTCTGTGTTGTAGGCGGCCTGCAAAACGCGCCGTCGCTCCATCTCGCCAAGAGCGACGTCCATCGATGCCGTCATTTTGTCGGCATACATAATCACCATCCCGTTCACGTTACGAGCCGCGCGGCCGGATGTCTGGATTAGCGCTCCGGCCGAACGAAGAAACCCCTCCTTGTCTGCGTCAAGGATAGCCACAAGCGATACCTCGGGAAGGTCAAGGCCCTCGCGGAGGAGGTTAATACCGACCAACACATCAAAGGCGCCTCGGCGCAAGTCTCGTAAAATCTCGACACGCTCCAGCGTATCGATATCTGAATGCAGGTACCGAACCTTAACACCCAGGCCCTGATAGTACGTCGTCAGATCCTCCGCCATGCGTTTAGTTAACGTGGTGACAAGTACCCGTTCCCGCCTCGCGGTCCGTTCGCGAATCCCAGCCAGCAAATCGTCAATTTGCCCACGAACCGGCCGGACCTCAATCGGAGGATCCATCAGACCAGTCGGCCGGATAACCTGCTCGACGACCACACCACCGGACTGCGAAAGCTCGTACGGGCCAGGCGTCGCCGACACAAACACTGCCTGTTTCACCCGCCCCTCCCACTCGGCGAAAGTGAGTGGCCGATTGTCCATCGCAGACGGCAGTCGAAACCCGTAAGAAACCAGCACTTCTTTGCGCGATCGATCGCCATGATACATGCCACGAATCTGCGGCACCGTCTGATGACTTTCGTCGACGACGACAAGGGCATCATCCGGCAAGTAATCGAGCAGCGTCGGCGGGGGCTCTCCCGGCGATCTTCCGGTAAGATGACGAGCGTAGTTCTCGATGCCGTGGCAATAGCCGATCTCCCGAATCATTTCGAGGTCGAACATCGTCCGCTGATGCAATCGTTGCCCCTCGAGAACTTTACCCTCTGACTCAAGCTGATCCCGGCGTTCCGCGAGCTCTAGCTTGATCGACTCCACGGCGAGCTTCGTCCGGTCGCGGGGCGTTACAAAGTGTGACTTCGGATAGACCGAAACCTTGTCCAGTCGGCGAATAACGTGACCCGTTAGGTGATCAAACCACGCGAGTTCATCGATCTCGTCGCCAAACAGGCCAATGCGAAGGGCGGAATCCTCGTATGAAGGCACGACTTCAACGATATCGCCGCGTACCCGAAACTTGCCGCGACTGAACTCCGTGTCATTGCGTTCGTATTGAATTTCAACGAGTTTACGAAGAATTTCGTCGCGATCGATCCTCTGTCCGACCTGCAGCGGCAGTAGCATCCCATAGTACGCCTCTGGAGAGCCGAGGCCATAGATGCACGAGACACTCGACACTAGGATCACGTCTCGCCGCTCAAAAAGCGACCGCGTCGCCGAGAGGCGCATCCGATCGATTTCGTCGTTAATCGTCGCCTCTTTTTCGATATAGGAATCTGTGGCCGGAACATAGGCCTCGGGCTGATAGTAATCGTAGTAGCTCACAAAATATTCGACGGCGGCCTCTGGGAAAAACCGCCGAAACTCCTGGTAGAGCTGCGCAGCCAACGTCTTGTTGTGAGCCATCACGAGCGTCGGTCGATTGACGGACGCTATCACCTTCGCCATCGTGAACGTCTTGCCTGACCCAGTAACACCGAGCAGCACCTGACGCGAGTCGCCGCGATTCAGCCCCGCAACAAGCTCCGGGATCGCACGAACCTGATCACCGCGCACCTCGAAATCACTAACAAGGGTGAACTGTTCGTCTGGTGAAGGCATGGACAGCAACTCGGCGAGGCCGCTAAACAAACAGCCAGCGTACGATTCTACTGTCCTTCGCTATAGAGGGCGAAGTATCCCTTACGGGATTGCACTCGCGCGTCCTTGAGATCTGGCCGCGTCAGCTTGATCGCGACGTCACGCCAGCCACCGTCCAAAGCCGTGTCGGTAGAGATATATCCGAGGCTGTACTGTGCGCGAACCTGTGCCACAACGTTATCGTAGGCGGTCTCAATGTCCCTCATCGCAACTGGAAAAAACGACTGTCCACCTGTGGTTTCCGCGATTTCCATAAGTCGGGCCCGCTGAGGGAGCTGCGTTGAAGGTCTCCGGTGCTGTAAAAAGCCCACCGTGTGAATCGTAACGTCGGACGCGCGAACAAGTGTCATGAGGTCGCCTAGCGCGATCGCACTGCGGGTATCGGCGCCATCGGTGTAAACCAGTAAAATAGTTCGCCCTTCGTTCTCCGCAGCCCCGTGCAAATACACGCCCAACGCGTCGTACATGGCGGTCCAGCCACCGGGCTCACGTCCGCGAATTCGCTCTACGAGCCGCGGGAAATCGTCCTGGCTGTACGTCGCCACCCTAACCTCTGAGTCAAAGTCGACCAGTGTCATGTCGACAGCATCGCTGAACGTGTTGAGGAACCGAATCGCGGCAGTGCGTGCTAGTTTGATGTCCTCCCCCATACTGCCGCTGGTATCAAACAACAAACCCACATGCAGGGGTGGCCCCGCATCCGGTTGATCGCTTGGTGCGAAATAGGTAACGCTCTGCCGCTGCCCCTGCTCGATGACCTCGAAATCGTCTTGAGTCAGATCGGTGATGAATTCACCATCTTGATCGGTAACAGTAACGCCTATCTGCACCAGATCGATACTGGCTCTGAACGCGGCCTGCTGTCCCTGGACAAATACCGGGAGCCCCACCACGAACGCACCCACCGCCAACATACCGCCTCGGAAAACGTGCATATCCACGACCCCTTCGATCCTACACCCCCAAGCGCACCCGTGAAAACCCGCGACTGCGCGTCGCATCGCCTACTGACACTTTGAGAAGCGACGTATAATCAGCGTTTCCTCTTTATGGCGCATGCTCAACTGCCAGGCGACCGGGATGATTCCATGAAGTGCCTCGCGGTCTGTCGGAACGAATTTGTCGTCAGGATACTTGACGAAACTTTGCCGCCGAATTTCGTGGTGAGTTTTCTCGTCGAAAACAAACTGCTCGCCCGCCGGCTTCACGACACCGGCATCCACGTGATCGCGGCAGACCCCCGTCGGGTCGACACCTATCTCAAGGCCGATATAACGCCTGGGACCTGCGTCATCGTTGAAGACGATGGCCGTCGGAGCCCCAAAAAGATCGTCGAATCTATTCGGAATGCGGGTGCCTCGCTGGTATACGTACTCGGCGTAGGCATCTCGCACGCCAAAGCGAGAGAAGAAGAACTCAAGTCGCAGTTCCCTGATCTGTACTACCTGACCCTCTCCGAGCTTTTTGGAGGGTCACTACTGACTGAATTTAGTCGGTCGATCACGCGACTGAAAGTACAACAGTACCAACGTTTTTTGAGTGACGCGGACCGCGTACTAATCCTATTGCACAACGACCCCGACCCCGATGCCCTGGCGAGTGGCCTAGCACTGCGAAACGTGCTTCGCCGTACGAAACAGACGGCTATTATCGGAGCCATCGATGGTGTGACGCGCCCAGAGAACTTACGAATGGTCAGCTTACTTGACCTGCATGTCGAACTCGTCACCCCAGCACAGGTCGCCGATTACGACCGGGTAGCCATGGTTGACGTACAGCCTCACTATTTCGGTGGAGCGATCGCTCACGTTGATCTGGTCATCGACCACCACCCAGAGCAACCCGGCTACAGCGCCCTCTTCAAAGACATCCGGGCGGACTACGGCTCAACCTCCACTATCCTGACCGAGCACTTGCGTGCCGTGGACGCCAGTATCTCTGAGCGCACCGCGACCGCGATGCTCTATGCCATTAAATCGGATACGAAATTTTTTAATCGACAGACCAGCCACGTTGACGTGGAGGCGTTCTCCTACCTCTATCCGCTGGCAGATCCCACTCTAGTCGGCAAGATGGAAGGTACCGAAATGACCATGGACCGCCTCGAATACGTGGTCAAAGCACGCCAACACGGAAAAATCACCGAGCAGGTATTCTGCACCTTTCTGGGCGATTCAACACGGGACGATTTCATTCCGTACGTCGCCGACTTCTACCTTCAGCTTGAGAACGTAAGGTGGACGATCGTATCAGGCGTCGTCAACGACTCGTTGGTCATGTCGGTGCGCAATCTTGGATATTCGCGCAACGCCGGTGAGTTTGTTCGGAAGTACTTCGGCGACATCGGAAGCGCCGGCGGCCATCGGGCGATGGCCAAGGCCATTGTGCCGCTCCATGCCTTTCGAAGTAAGTTCGGGAACCTACAGGCCGAGGCGCTAACCGAGCACGTGCTGTCCCTGGCGCTCGAATTCCTCCACGAACACCAGAGTCCAGACAAGAGGCTCCTCAAGATTTGAGATCGGTTTCACAACCGCGTCAACACAAACGATCGATCTGGTGTCACTCAGACGAACGAGTCGGCTCGACGGCACCCGTGTGCGTTAGGTGCTCGCCACTGCCGCCTACAACAGGCTCGATAAACTGCCGGTACGCATCCTCGTACGCTCGGTCTATCAATTCTGGCAGCTCCTGCCGCCGATCAGAGGCTTCGTCATGCGTACCGCTAAAATCAAAGGGGCCCACGGGGTTATGCGCTGGGCAAATCAAATAGACAGAATCGAAGCGAAGGCGGGCCATCTCAATCGCGTCTCTAAGTGCCGCGGATTCAGCCGCAGCGAGGAACTCTCCGAGTCGACGTCGAATATCCATCCCCGGCACGATCAGTCGATGCGGCAGCGGCGGTGCTGCCACCGCACTGACAATGACGATCTGTGATACACCGGCTGCGGCAAGCTCCTCCAAAAGTCGAGACACCGCACCTGGACGATCGCACAAGCGGTGGGTTTCACCCCGCCAGTAACTATCAGCGCCAAATGTCAACATGTGAGGATCGCAGCCGATCGGCAACGCGAGCCCCGCTGCGACGAGATCGAACACATGATCCCGACCAGCATCCGACAGGTCAATGGCTTCTGAGCGCCGCTCGCAGTTTTGTCGAGCTGCAACGAACTCTTCTCGATAGGATTCTCGCAACAAAGCCCCGACCACGTCGCGACGTCCGTCTAGATCTGTCGCTACGATCATCAACTCGCAGAATCCTGGCTGCCCAAGATTATCTACGAGTACTTCGGCATATCGCCGCCCGATACCGCTCAGACTCGGACGAGTCGCGTTAGAAGCACCGCGGATCAACTGCCACATTGTATCGGCCACCCGATCGCGAGCACCAGAACCATCAAGCGGCACAGCCAGGAGTCGCCACCACCACGCACCGGTAGCTCTTCGGCTGGCCCTGGCCATCGGGCGCACCATCATGGCTCCCACGACAAGCACAAGCAGAAGCACCGCAGCCACCGTCAGCGTCGCCGACAGGATCGTAATGGGGAAGCTCGGTAGTCTCAGCGCAAGAAGTAGAAGTGGAACCGCAAGTATCGAGACAAGCAGCACGCACAGCCAGCCAGCCGCGCGTAGAGGCCACTTCCAGCCATAAAATGACCTGGCTGCAACGCTGCGCCAGATCCCATCACCGTCAAACAGACGTGATGAACCGTCAATGGCCGCCAGTGTCGCCGCCACGGCTCCAACACCCTGTCCCGCCATCACGTCGATCTTGACGCCCGCTTCCTGCAGCGCGCGCAGCACCCCAGCCTGGTAGGCTCCATGCGTACCGGTGCCGCATAGAACGAGCGCCGTGCGACGCTCAGGGGAGTACGGCTGCACGCCTCATTCTTCGTCGTGAATCGTCATAACTTTGAGCAACTCGAAATGGCGCGGGCCAGCAGGAGTCGTCACCTTGATCTCGTCGCCGATTTTTTTGTTCAAAATGGCCCGGCCAATGGGTGACGATGTCGAGATCATTCCTTTGTCAACATCGGCATCTTCTGGCATCACAAGTTGATAGATAACGGTCTCACCGTCCTCGATCCTAAGATGCACCGTCGACCCAAAACCCGCGCGGTCGTGCGGAATCCTCTCGAGGTCGATCATGGCAATCTCCCCGACGCGCTTCTTGAGCATCGCGAGCTGCGCGTTGACAATTCCTTGGCGCTCTTTCGCGGCCTTGTACTCAGCATTCTCACGGAGGTCGCCCAATTCTCGGGCAATCTGAATCTCACGAGGCAACTCAAGGTGCAGCTCCCGTTCAAGCGCTGCGATCTGATCGGTAAAACGCTTAACGATACGCTCTTTCACAACAGGTTCAGCCTAGCACAGTCTGTTATGCTCGCATCTATTCGTGAGGTGCTACTCGCGATTCGTGATGTGAGTACATGGCTCGGATTCGTGTATCGATGAAGACAATCTCTAATCGCCAGAACGGCCTCGTGCGCACGTTTCGCGAACTCGCACAAGCTGCAGAGTCCAACGACACTCGCATTCTACTTGACGGTGTGCACCTCGTACGTGAGGCAAGCGCAGCCGATCTGGAATTCGAAGCGATCGCGGTAGCTTCATCGCATCTAACAGACAACTCAGAGGCCGGCAATCTAGCGCGCACACTGGAGTCAACGGGAGCACCGGTTTTCAACATTAATGACACAGTCTTCAAAGTCATGAGCCCCGTCCGGTCTCCTTCGGGCATTGTGGCCATCGCCCGAAGAGCACCGTCAGATGCCAACGCCATAACCCGCACGAATTCCGGCTTCACGCTCGTCGCGACTGATATTCAGGATCCCGGCAACCTTGGCGGACTCATCCGTACAGCCGAAGCGGGTGGAGTGACCGGCGTGCTCGTCACCGGCACATCAACCAATCCGTTTTCGTGGAAAGCGCTCCGAGGAAGCATGGGGAGTGCATTCCGAATACCAGTCGCCGACGGCGAAACGCTCGAGACAATCGTACGAAGTGGCAAGGCGTCCGGAACCCGGACCATAGCCGCAATACCGAGAAGTGGACGCGCACCAGAGGATATCGACTGGCGCGGCTCTGTGACGCTAATTCTAGGCGGAGAAGGCCACGGACTCCCGAGCGATTTACTGGCCGTATGCGACGATCTAGTGACGATTCCGATGACGCCACCAGTGGAGTCACTCAACGTAGCCGTCGCGGGGGCGATCCTTATTTACGCAGCGCGGCGGCAACGCTCGTGAGCGACACGCTCTTCGACGACGAGCCCGAACCAGGGGCCGATGGCAAAGACCACTCTTCCGACGCACCGCTCGCTGACAGAGTACGACCTCGCACGCTGGATGAGATAGTCGGACAGGACCACATTCTCGCGCCAGGCCAGCCTCTCCGCAACGTAATCGAGCGAGATGTGCTGAGGTCGATCATCTTGTGGGGGCCACCCGGCACAGGCAAAACGACACTCGCACGCATTATCGCCGAAACGACCAAGGCCCACTTTGTCCAGTTCAGCGCCGTACTCTCCAGCATCAAGGAGATCAAGGACGTAATGGCAGCGGCCAAAATACGGAGCCGTACAACCCGCCGCCGCACGATCGTGTTCGTCGACGAAATTCATCGCTTCAACAAGGCCCAACAGGATGCGTTCCTACCCAGAGTGGAGCGTGGCGACATAGTCCTAATTGGCGCGACAACCCAGAACCCGTCCTTCGAAGTCAATGCCGCCCTCCTCTCACGGTCGAGAGTGTTTGTCCTGCAGCCACTGACCACAGAAGGCATCGAAATCGTTCTCCGCCGCGCACTGGAGAACGACGAAATCGGCCTCGGCAGAGAGAACATCACCGCCACGGACAGCGCGATTACCGCGATCGCGCAGTTTGCTAACGGCGATGCAAGAAGCGCCCTGAACCTCCTGGAGTTTTCGGCGGCGGCTGCTCCCGTCGAAGCAGATGGAGTCAGCCGTAGCCTTGATCTGACTATGCTCGAACAAGCGATCCAGCGCCGCACACTGTTGTACGACAAAAGCGGTGAAGAACACTACAACCTCATGTCCGCCCTGCACAAATCTATGCGCAACAGCGATCCTGATGCAGCCGTGTACTGGATGGCTCGAATGCTTGAGGCGGGCGAAGACCCTCTCTATGTCGCGCGCCGTTTAATTCGCTTCGCGTCCGAGGATGTCGGCAACGCAGACCCACAGGCACTGACTATCGCTGTGGCCGCCAAGGATGCTGCGCACTTCATCGGTATGCCTGAAGGCAATATCGCCCTCGCGCAAGCCGCTATTTACCTCGCAACCGCCCCTAAGAGCAACACGGTGTACGCGGCCTATGAGGCCGCCAAGGTTGACGCACACACACACACGGCCGATCCCGTTCCGCTACATCTGCGAAACGCGCCGACAGCGCTAATGAAGGCGCTCGACTACGGCGCGCACTACCAGTACGCACATAGCGAGCCGGATGCGATCGCTGCAATGAAATGCTTACCAGACTCCGTCGCAGATCGGCAGTACTACACGCCAGTTAATCGCGGGGCTGAGAAGGAAATTGCTCGGCGTCTCCGCGAGTGGAAGAAGCTTAAGCAAGCGCGGCAAAAAAAAGGTGACTGACGCGTTAGATCCGCTGGAAGTTTTTTTCGACTTCCCGACGAGTCAAACGGAGCATCACCGGGCGACCGTGCGGGCAAATCGTCGAATAGGCAGTCTGGCGCAGGTCTTCCAAAATGTGCGCCATTTTTTCTGGGGTCAGTGGGTCATTGGCTTTCACGGCGGCGTGGCAGGCCATCGTCGCTGCAATACGTTTGATTGCCTCGTCCACAGGCGACCCCCCGTCTAGGCCCTCAAGGTCCTCGGCCAACGCGTGAAGCACAGCTTCGCACTCCTCGCGACGCAATAATACTGGCACGGCAGAAATCCTCAGTGTCTCACCACCGAACGCTTCCAGCTCAAATCCCATCCGCACAAGCTCGGCGGTACGAGTCGCCAGCGTCTGGCGCGCCGCCGCGGACATATCGATGAGCATCGGCTCGAGGAGTCGCTGGCTGTCCAATTTCCCAGTTGTCAACCGCTCCACAATGCGCTCAAACAGTACGCGCTCATGTGCCACATGCTGATCCACGATCGCAATCCCTTCGTCGTCAACAGCAATTATGAACGTATCGCGAAACTGCCCTAACGCGATCATCGGACGCTGTGTTGACGGCACTGCCGGCGGCAGCGCACCGAGGGATGGCACATGCGCGAGCTCTTCGGCGACAATCCCGGTTCCCCCAACAGGGCTCCCAGCCCCGCCGGACCCAGCGATCCATCGGCTCGGAAACGTGCTCGGGTACCCCGCGGGCAGTGAACGAGTGACCGGTGCTGTCTCCGATAGCGGTGCGGACTGAAAATTCAGTTCCGGCGCGGGGCCGCGACCGAGTGCGTCACGAAGTGTCCGTCGAATGATCTCGTGCATGTGGGATTGGTCGCGAAAGCGCACCTCGGCCTTCGTTGGGTGCACATTCACATCGACCGCCGTCGAAGGCATGGAGATAAACAGGTGCACTTCGGGCCGGCGTTCCTTAATGGAGGCCACACTGTACGCGTCGATAATGGCGTGGGCGATCGTGCGATCCTTCACGATCCGCCGGTTCACAAACACGTTCTGCGGGCCGCGCTTGGGGCCCTGTTCTGCGAGTGCAGCGATATATCCTATGACCTCGATGTCGCCCTCGCGCCGCACTTCAACAAGATCGGGCCGCTCGCCGTACAACTGAAAGAGCCGGTCCCGTAGGGCGGGGACCGGCGGGCTCTGCAAGACCATCCGCTTCGCGTTGGTGAGGGTAAACCCGATTTCCGGGTAACACAGCGCAAGCTGTGTTACGACGCGAGATATCTGACCGGACTCTGCCCCGTCCGACTTGAGGAACTTACGCCGAGCCGGAAGATTGTAGAACAGATCAGTGATTTCAAGCGAGGTGCCCTCACTCATCCCGACCTCGGTCACCGACGACACGGTGCCGCCATTTATGCAGATTTCAGTGCCAGAGTCCGCGCCGCGTGGCCGACTGCGCAACACAAAGTGTGAGACCGACGCAATGCTCGGAAGGGCCTCGCCGCGGAACCCCAACGTAGCGATACCTTCAAGATCCTCGGACCGACGAACCTTGCTCGTGGCGTGGCGCTCGACCGCAAGGCGCACATCGTCTGGCCCCATGCCTTCGCCGTCGTCCTCGACAAAAATACGCCGCTTCCCGCCAAACTCAATGGCAATCGAGAGACGCCGCGCGCCCGCGTCGATGGAGTTCTCGACTAGTTCCTTGATCACTGAGGCGGGACGTTCGACCACCTCCCCGGCAGCAATCTGGTTCGCGAGATCACTCGGGAGCACCCGAATGCGCTTCACACCCACGCTGCACCAGGCCTTGAGTGACGGAACGCGCCTCGCCCCTGGGTCGCCGAAAGCAGCACCTGCGTCCCTCGATCCAGGGAGTAGGCAGCCACCAGCCCCTCCCTACCAGGCGTACTACGAGCGAGTACAAGCAGCTCGTGATTCGCGAAGCACCTCACTCGTCTCGGTGCCCCGCTGGATGTTCACCACAGCATGCAAATCCGGTGGGCATGTAGTCTCCGCGCTAGTCGCCAACCCTGACCGCGAGCGCGGCCTGCGCCGCCGCAAGGCGCGCCACGGGCACGCGGTAAGGTGAGCAACTCACATAGTTCAAGGCCACTGATTCAAAGAAATGAATCGATGCGGGATCTCCCCCATGCTCCCCGCATACCCCGAGCTTGATCCCAGGGCGTGCCTTTCTCCCCAGTTCAACAGCCGTGCGCACGACGGGGCCGACACCGTCCACGTCAAAGGTAGCAAATGGATCCTTGTCGAGAATCTTCTTGTCCTGGTATACCCGAAGAAACTTTCCGATGTCGTCACGAGAGAATCCAAACATCAGCTGCGTGAGATCGTTGGTCCCGAAAGAGAAGAACTGTGCTTCACCAGCGACCTGATCCGCCGTCATCGCGCCACGTGGCACTTCGATCATGGTGCCGACCAGGTACTTGACATTGACACCGCGCTCCTTCATCACGGCCTTCGCCACGCGGTCGACCACGATCTTCTGATCCCGCAGTTCCTTCACGTGTCCCACGAGCGGGATCATAATTTCGGCGGTCACTTTTTGACCCTCTTTCGCAAGCTGACAGACCGCCTCGATGATCGCCCGAGTCTGCATCTCAGTGATTTCCGGATACGTGATCCCGAGCCGTACGCCCCGGTGACCCAACATCGGATTGAACTCGTGAAGCTGTTCCACCCGGCGCAGCAGAACAAGCTTCTCGTTTAGCTCTCGTCCCTTGGCACCTCTGGTCTCAAGCTTAGCAACGTCCACCATGAGATCCTCCCGCTTGGGGAGAAACTCGTGCAGTGGCGGGTCGATCATGCGAATCGTTACCGGATCGCCGTGCATAGCTTTGAAGACGCCGTAAAAGTCCTCGCGCTGAAGCGGCAACAACTCTGCAAGCGCCGCTCGCCTGTCGGCCTCGGTGTCAGCCAGGATCATTCGTTGAACGATCGGAATCCGCCCTTCACCGAAGAACATGTGCTCGGTCCGGCAAAGCCCGATACCCCGCGCACCAAACGCGTACGCCAACTCTGCCTGGTCCGGCTGATCGGCATTGGCGCGCACACCCATGCGGCGGTATTTGTCGGACCATGTCAGTATCTGCATGAACCGACGACAGATATCTGACTTCGCCGCCTTCAGCTCCCCTGTGACCACCTGTAAAATCTCGCTGGGTTTCGAGGCCACCTTGGCCAGCTTCACTTCACCAGTCAGTCCATCAAAGGAGATAAAATCGCCATCGTGGACGGTCTGGCCGCCGATCGAGCACCGCTTCGCGTCCTCATCGATTTCGACCTCCGACGCACCGACAACAGACGGCTTACCCATCTGCCGACCGACAACGGCGGCGTGCGACGTCATCCCTCCTGTCGCTGTCAGAATGCCCTGCGAGACGAACATACCCGCGATATCGTCTGGTGCGGTTTCGCGGCGCACGAGAATGACCGGAGTGCCCCTATCGGACGCCGTAACAGCATCCTCGGCCGTAAACACCACTTTCCCGCTGGCCGCGCCGGGAGAGGCGGGCAATCCCCTGGTTGCCACCGGAATCGCATTCCACTCATCAGGCTCGAAGCCAGGTGCAAGCAGCTGTGAGAGTGATTCCGGGTCAACCTGCAGCACCGCGTCCTTCTGAGTAATCAATCTTTCCGCCACGAGATCAGTGGCAATGACCACCGCAGCGTACCCCGTCCGCTTACCGTTCCGGGTCTGCAGCATGAACAAGCGCTCATCCTCGATCGTGAACTCGAAGTCCTGGACGTCCTTGTAGTTACGCTCAAGGCGACTCGTAATGCCCCGCAGCTGCGCGTAGGCCTTGGGCATGACCTTCTTGAGTTCACTAATTGGCTGCGGTGTCCGGATACCAGCAACGACGTCTTCGCCCTGCGCGTTGATCAGAAATTCGCCATAAAACTCCTTGGCACCGGTCGCAGGATTACGAGTGAACCCTACACCAGTGGCCGACCGATCGCCGGAGTTGCCAAACACCATCATCTGCACATTGACCGCCGTGCCGATGTGATCAGGAATGTCGTAGATCCGACGGTACTCCTGCGCGCGTGGATTCATCCACGACCGGAAAACCGCGTCTCGGGCCATCGCCAACTGCTCGCGCGGCTCCTGAGGAAACTCGCGTCTTGTCCTGCTCCGCACGACCCGCTTGTAGCGGGCGACCACGTCGCGCAGCGCCTTCTCATCCAGATCCGTGTCGAGCGACACCCCGCGCTCGTGCTTCACGGCGTCGAACTCGTGTTCGAACACCGCCTTGGGAATCTCCAACACTACGCTACCGAACATCTGCACAAACCGGCGGTAGCTGTCGAAGGCGAATCGACCATTGGACGTCCTGTCCTTCAGCCCTTCGACCGCCGCGTCGTTGAGACCAAGGTTAAGAATTGTGTCCATCATGCCGGGCATGGAGAACTTCGACCCAGATCGAACCGAGACAAGCAGCGGGTTCTTCGTCGAGCCGAGCGTGGCGCCAGCAACCTTCTCGAGCTTCCTGACGTGCCCGACGATTTCCGTCTCGACCGTGGCAGGCGTACTCCCCTTGTTCGCGTAGTACAGCGAACAGACGTCCGTGGAAATGGTGAAGCCGGGGGGCACCGGAAGGCCGGCATTGGTCATCTCCGCCAGGCCTGCACCTTTGCCGCCAAGCGTGTCCCGCATACTGCGATCCCCGTCAGCCTTCCCGCCGCCAAAGAAGTAGACAAGCTTCCTCGGACGGCTGACCCGCTTGACAGCACGACGAACACCCTTGACTCTGCCTGCAGTCTTGGTCGCAGTCTTTTTCTTCGCTATCGTGCGGGTCGCTCCCGCCGCTCGTTTCTTTGCCATCGTTCTCCTGCTTCTCCTCAGCCCTCTGTCGCGATCTCGGAAATATCAGCAATACCGAGAATCAGATCCCGCAACGTTGCCACCAGCCCCAAGCGTGCATCGCGCAGCAGTTGATCGTCGGTCATGACCAGCACATCCTCAAAAAACTTCGCCACCGCCAACTGAAGTCCAGCGATGCCGGCAAACGACGCCAAGTAGTCCCCGCCTGACGCTGCCGCCCTGATGTCTGGCGCCGATGCATCGATCTGTGACCACAACGTTTTTTCGGCCGGGTCGACCAGTCGTGCCTGAATTGCGCCCCAGTCACCGCCAGTGTCCACGTCCTTCGTGATGTTCTTCACGCGCTTCAGTAACGTCGCAACGCCCATCAAGGCCTCCGATCCACTCATCTCAGCAAGCGCCTCAAGCTTGAGACGCGCCTCCAGTGGACTGACGGCCTCAATACCGCCGTGCAGCACGGCACGCACGTTGCGCACGTCGTAACCACGCTGATCGAGCAAGTAGCCCAGACGATCCGCGATGAAAGACAGTAACGGCGTCGAGAACTCACCGTACCCGCCGAATGGCTCAGCGGCGCGAGCCAACAACGACCCCACCGTCAGCCGCGTCTGGAGACCGGTCATCTCAGGCAGGTCTACGAGAATCCTGACGACACCCTGCGCCTGCCGCCGCAACCCGAACGGATCGCGTGAACCGGTCGGCCGCTCACCAGCCGAGAACATACCCACCACCGAGTCGAGCTTGTCGGCGAGCGACACCGCAGCCCACGTCACTGCGGCAGCACCAAGCGTATCCCGCGACGGAGGCGCATCGGCCTCAACGCCAATCGGGAGATAGTGGAAATAAATCGCCTTCCAGATCGATTCCGGCTGACCCTCTTCGCGCGCGTAGATACCGCCCATCGTGCCCTGCAGCTCGGTGAGTTCGCGCACCATGTCCGTGCCGAGATCCGTCTTACACAGTCGACCAGCAAGTTCGGCATCGCGAGCCACCGCATCAGGCTGCTCGAAGACCGCCGACGCAATCCAGCGCGCGAGCGCCGCGACTCGATCCGATTTTTCTCGATAGCTGCCCAGCTTCTTGTGAAACAGAATAGTCGACAGCCTCCCGGTCCTTGACTCGAGCGTGGCCTTCCGATCTTCATCCCAGAAAAACCTGGCGTCCCGCAGCCTGGCCGCCAGCACACGCTCAGCGTTTCGGGCGATGATCTCCGGCTTCTCCGGCTCCGTGTTGGTGACGGCTAGAAACGCCGGCTTCAACGCCCCCGCATCGTCTACGACCGGAAAATAGTGCTGGTGGTGAATCATCGTCGTCGTCAGCACCTCTTCGGGTAATTCCAAAAACTCTACCGAAAAGTGACCAGCCACCACCGACGGGTATTCCACCAGATCCGGCACCTCCTGCAACAGCGTCGAGTTCGCAGCCACTAGACCACTGACGCGCCCTCCAAGCCGGCGAGCATGGGTCTCCAACTCGCGACGGATCTTCGTTTCTCGTTCTCGGCGATCGAGAATCACGAAATTTTCAAGCAAGCGGGCCTGATAGTCCTGGAAGGTCTTGATCTTAATGGCGCGACCCGCCCGTCCACTCGTGGTCAGAAAGCGATGGCCATACGTCTGCGAGCCCGACCGAATATCCTGCACGTTTCGACTCTGCGCGCCGGCAGAGCGACGAATCACAAACGGGACGACGCGCCCGCCGTAGAGCAAGACCAGCCATCTGATCGGTCGCGCAAAGAGGAGATCGCCACTCCCGTCCTCGAGGTGTGCATCCCATCGCATCTGCTTGGGAAACGTCATATCTCGCAACAATCCACCCATGAGATCAGTCAGCACATCGACCGTCGCCTTGCCACGCTCATGAACCCGGTGCGTCAAATAGTTGCCTTTCGGGGTCTCTCGCTGTTCGAGCGAGTCCACCTCAACGCCGTGCTTCCTGGCGAATCCGGACGCCGCAGGCGTGGGCTCTCCACTGGGCGTGAACGCCGCAGAGACCGGCGGCCCCGTTACAACATCTTCAAAATCCGTCTGGTGGTCGGCAAGCTTCGCGATGCGGACGGCCAAGCGCCTGGGCGTGCTAAAGCTCTCCGCTGGCGCCTGCGGCGTGAGCCGTGCATTCTTCAGACGGGCGTCAAGGTGTCCAGCGAGCTGCGCCGTCAATGCAGGGAGCCATCCCGCCGGGATTTCCTCGCACCCGATTTCAATTAGCAGTTCGCGGTCCATGCCCTAGAGTCCCTCTTCCACCGCCCCCACGACTGCTGCGCCGGAGTCAGACGAAGGGGGCGCGGAGGCCTCGACATACGCTGCCGCGATGCCGACTGCGAGCTGTCGCACGCGAAGGATGTAGGCCGTGCGCTCTGTCACACCAATACTTCCGCTGGAATCAAGGATGTTGAACAGGTGCGAACACTTAAGACAGTGCTCAAGGGCTGGTCCCACCAATCCAGACACGAGCAACCGCTCTGAAAATTCGAAGTACTGGTCGAACAGATTGCGATGCAGCGCGGCGAACTCTTCGGCCGGCATATCGACCTGGCCAAAGGCGTACTTCGATTGCTCAATTTCTTCCTGCAGTCGTACCTCACCGTACTTCACGCCCCCACCCCACTCCAGGTCGAAAACGTTGTCGACGCACTGCAGAAACATCGCGATCCGCTCAAGTCCGTACGTAATCTCGCACGAGATAGGGGCAAGATCGATACCACCTACCTGCTGAAAGTAGGTGAACTGGGTGATCTCCAGCCCATCCAGCATGACCTGCCAGCCGATCCCCCAAGCGCCGAGCGTCGGTGACTCCCAGTTGTCCTCTTCGAACCGAATATCGTGTTGGCGTGGTTTGATGCCACAGGCCTCGAGACTGTCGAGATAGATCTGCTGCACGTCGTCCGGCGACGGCTTCAGTATGACCTGATACTGATGGTGCTTAAACAGGCGGTTCGGGTTCTGACCAAACCGGCCGTCGTCCGGCCGTCGAGATGGTTGCACATACGCCACGCTCCACGGGTTTGGTCCGAGCACCCGGAACAGAGTTTCTGGATGGGACGTGCCGGCGCCCACTTCGAGATCGAGCGGCTGCTGCAAAAGACAACCGTGCGATGCCCAATAGGCCGAGAGTTTGAGAATAAGGTCCTGAAATGTCACAACGGTGGCTGCCTCACGTCTCTAACTGTGGCGCCGAAGTTCACGAAGAACACGATCCGATTTCAATGTCTTTTCCAGATGCGTGGTAATGAGGCCACGGTGCACCTGCTCCAGTTCTCTAAGGGTCCGCCCCCCAGCCGGCAACTCAGCTGCCCGATCCGGTCCTAAGCTTCGCGAGGCGGCCAAAAACGCAACCGCCGAATCCGAGAGCGTCCCCTGTGTCTCTGGGTACACTCCCTGCAACCTGAGAAGCCAGTACTCGAAGTACCGCGCGAGCGAGTCAGCCGGCGCGCCAGCTTCCAGCGCTTGGAGCATAGAGGCACCCAAGCGATAGAGCCGTTCGTCGACATCGGCCTCCTGGGCCCACTCGTCGAGCAGTTCCGCAAAGTACCCAACGTATCCTAACGCGTCGCCGTCGACTTCACGCTTGTCCTCCCGTCCCGCTGGGCTCATACCGGATTCGCTTGGCATCCATTCATCCCTGACGTCACGCCTGGATGTGGCTGGACCAATAAGCCCCAGCGGCGACCGTATCGTCTCGGCGAAGTTTAGCCCCACCAACTCGCGTCGCTCTTTCTCAAAATAGGCAACACGAGCTTCCGTGAGTGGCTCCAGCGCACCGGAAAAAGGAGAGCGTGCGCGACGAGCCCCCTTCGCGACACCCCGCTTCTTCCCCCGATCGCGGGTAAGAAACACGACAATACAATCGGATTCACCAAGCCTGTATGTACGGAGAATGAGAGCATCGGCGGTGTACAGGGGCACAAGCCTTGTCTATTTTACCTCGTTGGGTCCATCACACGAGCGGCACCAGGTATGGCAAGAACAGCGTAGCCAAACCCAGAAACGAGAAAAACCCGAACACGTCGGTCAATGTTGTGATGAACACCGACGAGGCGAGCGCGGGATCCACATTCGCAGCCCGCAAGCCCAGCGGGACCAACGTTCCGGCGGTCGCCGCCACGAACATGTTGATAATCATGGCCGCACCGAGAATCAGACCCAACACCGGATTGCCTCGAGTAGCCCAGGCCACTGCAGCCGCGACCGTGCCAAGCGCAACACCGTTGCCGACGCCGACGACCGCCTCCTTGATCAACGCCTGACGAGAGTTTCCCCACGTAAGCTCACCGAGTGCAATGCCTCGGACGACAACCGTAAGCGTCTGCGTGGCAGCGTTTCCGCCCATGCCGGCCACAATCGGCATGAACACAGCGAGCGCCGTAATGCGCTCAATGGTCCCCTCGAAGAGCGCAACCACAGAGGCTGCCATGAACGCTGTCACCAGATTCATGCCCAACCACGGGAGCCGCTTGCGCAGTGATTCCCCGACGGGCGTAAACGCACGTTCATCGCCGGCAACACCGGCCAGCCGGTAAATATCTTCAGTCGCCTCGTCCTTAATGACGTCAATAACGTCATCCACGGTGATCACTCCGACCAGCTTGTTCTCCTCGTCAACAACCGGAATCGCCAGCAGGTTGTAAGAAGCCACCTGCTGCGCCACCTCTTCTTGATCGGTATCGACGCGCGCACTGATAAGATCGGCCGCCATGATCCGCTTGAGCGGGGTTTCCGGCGACACGAGCAAGAGCCGGCGCAACGACGTCACCCCGACTAGGTGACGACGCTCATCCACGACGTAGACATAGAAGACCATCTCGACGTCGCGATTCGTCTGAAGCTCGGTAATGGCCTCGCCAACCGTCATGTCTTCATCGAGCGCGAAAACATGTGGGTTCATGATGCGTCCCGCGGTCTGCTGGTGGTACTCAAGCAGGTTCTCGACGACGCCGGATTCGTCAGGACGCATCAGATCGAGTACCGCAGTCGACATCTCGTCTGGCAGGTGGTCGATCAGAGCCGCGGCATCGTCCGACGGGATCTCCTGAGCCAGTTTGGCGATCTCTTCGGCTGGACGTGTAGCCAGCAACACGGCACCTGCCTCTGGACCAAGTTCGGAGACCGCCTCCATCGCGAGCCGCCCGTTGCGCTCGGCCAGCAACCTGAACGTAGCTTGACGATCTTTGTCGGGGAATTCGCTGAAAATCTGAGCGAGATCAGCGGGGTGCTGCTTCTGAAGCAGATTCAGTAAATTAGCGGTCGCACCGATGCGTAACAGTCGCTTGACTGAGTCGAGTACGAGATCGATTCTTCTCTGCGACGCCATTGTAAAGGTCCGTCAGGCACTGGTTAACACATCAATCTAGCACGCCTGACAGTCCGCGCGGCAATCTTTCCCTATCCCTTTTCAGCGCATCTTCCAACTACGACGACCTCTGCCAGAAAATGGCGGATTTGAGAGGCCGCCCCAACGCGCTACGATCGCGCGCGGTCCACCAGGCCCAGATCATCAAGGACGCGATCGTTATCGCGCCATTCAGATTTCACTTTGACACGTAGATCCAGGTAGACCCGCGTATCCAGAAAACGTTCGAGCTCGATCCGAGCCGCAGTCCCGATCGCCTTAATCATGGAGCCACCCTTCCCGATAACGATAGGCTTCTGCGACTCTCGCTCCACAAGAATTGTGCAGTACAACGTCATGACCTTGCTTGTGTCAGCGTCGCCGAATCGATCGATGACGACAGCGGTCGAAAATGGTAACTCGGCGTGCGTGAGCTGCAGCACTTGCTCCCGAACGATTTCGCACACCAAGAAACGGTCCGACTGGTCGGTAACATAATCGGGCGGATAGAACGGATCGCCGTCAGGAAGATGCCTGAGAAACAACGTCTCAAGCACGTCGATATTCGTCCCGTCGCCAGCCGAAATCGGCACGAGTTCCACGAAGGGATGAGCCTGGCTGTACCGGTCGATAATCGGTAGCAACTTGGCTTTCGTCATCAGATCAACTTTGTTGAGTGCTAGAACAACCGGCACCTTCACATCCTTGAGTAGCCTGACTAGGTGACGATCACCTGGCCCCTCCCTCACAGACACGTCTACCACAAGGGTAAGCACATCCACGTCACGCATGGCATCAAGTGCCACGTCGACCATGCGCACGTTCATGCGATGGGTCGGCTTATGTACACCTGGTGTATCGACAAACACTACCTGCCCGTCAGAATAATTCTTCACGCCCACGATACGCGTCCTTGTCGTCTGCGGTTTATTCGACACGACAGCCAACTTGTGACCGACGATGCGGTTTAAGAGGGTTGACTTGCCGGCATTCGGTCGGCCGATGAAAGAGACGAAACCTGCTTTCACGAGCCGCTTTAGCCTGGAGGCGCCAGGGCGCCAGCGAGCCGTACTCTCACCTTAGTGATCCGCCGACGCTCAACCTCAAGAACTTCGACCGCAAGATCGTCAACCTCGAACGTCTCCCCCAGGTACGGCATCCGCCCAAGATGCGACAGAAGATATCCACCCACAGTCTCAAACCCCTCACGCTCGATCCTCACGCCCAGACGTTCCTTCACCTCATCGACCGCAACCTTGCCGTTGAAGACAAATACCCCGCCCCCTTCATCAGTAACCATGTCGGCCTCGACGTCATACTCGTCACGAATCTCGCCGACAATTTCCTCCAGCAGATCCTCCAGAGTCACCAAACCGGCGGTGCCACCATGTTCATCAACAACGATAGCTGTCTGCGCTTGACGTCGCTGCATCTCCTTCAGTAATTCAGCTCCCCGCTTGCTCTCAGGCACCATGTACGCCGACCGCATTAAGGTCGTCAGGGGCGGCTCGGCATCCGGCGGCAACGCCGCTAAATCCTTCACGAACACGATCCCGACGATGTTGTCCAGGTTGCCTCGGTACACAGGTATACGCGAGTACTGTTCCTCGCGAAACAGTACTCGCAGGTCACCCAGGGAAGCGTCGGTTCGAATCGCAACGATATCGGGTCTCGGCGTCATAACCTCGCGGACAACAGTGTCGGTGAAATCAACAGCCGACTGCAGGAGCTCACGACCCTCGGCTTCCGAAATGACCCCCTCGTTTTCCTGATTGTCAGCCGAACCAGACACCTTCGATGCCAAATCCCCATCGGACACGTCGCCACGAATCTCTCCGCTCGTCCTGCATACATCGCAGAGAAACCGCGTCAGCGGATAAATCACTCGTGCGACAGGATGGAACGCCACGAGGAGCACGTCGAGAATTCTTTTGGGACTGCGACGGATCAGAAACATCGGAAGTAGATGCTCGCAAAGCGTCACGAAAGCAATCAGCGATACGCAGAACGTTACGATCGCCACCGCGTCATCCACTGTGCTGAGTCTAGCGATCAAGACACCCGCGAAAACAGTGCACAGCCCGAGCAGAATGCGAACAGGTATGAACAACTGGAACGGATCGTCCAGGTACCGGCCGAGGCTATCATCGCGACCTCCGCGTTCAGCCATCAACCGTAGCGACAAGCGCATGAGAGCACTGAAGGCCGCCTGCACAGAGCCGAGAAACACCGTCACACAGCCGATCAGGAACAGCGCAAGTAGCGTCATCAGTGTCTCTCGATCAACCCCTCGCGCAATCCGCCTCGCCGCCTAAGTCTGGCTTCCACGCGAGCCATCCGACCGTCGTCATGCTCGTGATCATACCCAAGCAAGTGAAGAAGACCATGAAGCGCTAAGACGCGAAATTCGGTCTGGAGGGAGTGCCCTGCTGAATGTGCCTGACGCCGAGCCACGCCCACCGCGATCACAATATCGCCGAGACAACCAGGGTCTTCAGAAGGAAACGACAGCACATCAGTCGGCTTGTCTTCTTTTCGGTAGGTTAGATTCAAACGACGCACACGAGCATCAGAAACAATGGCCACCGCTACGGTTCCTCGCGCGCGGGCTGGTGCGATCGTACGAAGCCACGTGGCGAGTCCAGGCGACCGGGCCGCGCCATCCGCCACCACCTCCACCAGAACGTTCCCCGTCACCACCTTTCGAACGTATCGACGAGCCCGTCCACGAGCCCGATCAGTCATGCATCTTTCGGCGTGCCGCCAGTGCTAACAGTCTCGTACGCTCTCACGATCTCCCGTACTAGTTTATGACGCACGACATCAGTGTCGTCGAAATACACGAAACCAATGCCCTCAACGGCTGCGGTAATCTGTAGCGCCTCGACGAGCCCAGACACGCGAGCGCTGGGTAGATCGATCTGCGTGACGTCACCTGTCACCACAGCCTTCGAGCCGAACCCAAGCCGCGTGAGAAACATCTTCATCTGTTCGGAAGTAGTGTTCTGAGCCTCGTCAAGGATCACAAAGGCGTCGTTTAAAGTCCGTCCCCGCATAAACGCGATCGGTGCGACCTCGATGACGCCGCGTTCGATCAACCGCCCGGCCTTGTCCGCCTCTATCATGTCGAAGAGAGCGTCATAGAGCGGCCGCAAATACGGATTGACCTTCTCTTGCAAGTCTCCAGGCAAAAAGCCGAGTTTTTCGCCAGCCTCGACGGCAGGCCTCGCCAGAATGATACGACTGACCTTCTTGGCGACTAGATAGTTCACCGCCTGCGCCATTGCGAGATAGGTCTTACCCGTGCCGGCAGGACCGACACCAAACACGATGTCCATCCGTTCGATCGTGTCAAGATATTTTCGCTGGTTCACGCTCTTCGGATTGACTCGGCGACGGGTGCCCTGACGCTGCCCTTCTTTAACGAAATAATCCCGCAGGTCCAGGTTCCCGTTCCCAACCAAGAGCTGAGCCGCCGTTTGGACATCTCCATTCGCAAGGGAATACCCCTCGTCAAGGAGCGCGCCTAACTGGTCAAAGATGAGCTGCGCCCGCAGCTCACTGTCAGGATTACCGCGCACCGTCAGTTCCGATCCCTGAGTGCTGATCTGCACGCTCAGCAGCGATTCGATTTGTCTGAGATTTACGTCGCGCGTACCGTAGAGCGTCTCGATCCCCTCCGCGGGCAGGGCGATCTTTCTCATACCTTTGGCACGAGATGCAGTGTCCTGAGCTGTTTAGAGTCAACTGGCGACGGAGCCGAGCACATCAGGTCCACAGCGGCCGCCGTCTTAGGAAACGCAATTACCTCGCGAATAGACTGCTCTCTTGCCAACGTTGAGATGATGCGATCAAGGCCAAGCGCGATGCCACCATGAGGTGGCGTACCGTACTCCAAAGCCTCCAGAAAGAAACCGAACCGCAACTTAGACTCCTCTGGACTGATATTAAGCAGCGAAAAAATACGCCGCTGCACTGCCGCGTCGTGAATTCGAATGCTCCCCCCACCGATCTCGCTGCCATTCAGTACCAAGTCGTAGGCCTTGGCCCGTGCGCGCCCAGGCTCACGATCGAGCAATTCAATATCGTCCTCATGCGGAGACGTGAACGGATGGTGCATCGAATTATACCGACGCGCCTCCGGATCCCACTCAAGAAGCGGAAAATCCGTTACCCACACGAACGCGAGCACCTCAGGATCCAAGAGATTCTTTTGCTGAGCCAACACCAATCTGATCTCTCCGAGCAGTCTCGAGGTTGCATCAGCCTCACCAGCCGCCACGAGCAACAATTCACCTGGTCCCACGGACGCCGCGTCGAGCATCCCCAATACTTCAGTCTCGCCCAGCGCCTTCATTACCGAACTTGTGACAGTCCCATCCTTTGCGCGACGGGCCCAAACCAGACCGGCAGCACCCATTTGCTTCGCTCGATCGACGATACCGTCAACCTCGCTTCTGGAGTACCCTCCGGCGTTCTTCACAACGAAGCCCCGAACAGTGTCACCACCCGCGACGATCTCTCGGAAGATCCTAAAGCGTGATTCACCGAACAACGCACTGAGATCCTGAATCGTCATGCCGCATCGAATTTCTGGCTTGTCAGAACCGTAGGTGGCTATCGCCTCCGCATAGGGAATCCGTGGAAATGGCGTATCGATGCGCTTCCCCACCACGGCGCACAAATCTCGCATCAGGGGCTCAATAACGTCGAAGATCGTGTCGGGTCGCGCGAACGACATCTCCACGTCCACCTGAGTGAACTCCGGCTGCCGATCAGCCCTGAGGTCCTCGTCACGGAAACAGCGACAAATTTGCACGTAGCGATCAACGCCAGACATCATCAGCAACTGCTTGAAGAGCTGAGGCGATTGTGGCAGCGCAAAGAACTCACCTGCGTGCACGCGGCTAGGCACCAGATAGTCGCGCGCGCCCTCTGGGGTCGACTTGGTCAGAATGGGTGTCTCGATCTCCCAGAATCCGTTGTCGTCAAAATACCTTCGAGTGGCGAAGGTGATGCGATGCCGGAGCTGCATGTTGGCCTGCAGCCGTGGACGCCTCAGATCGAGGTAACGGAATTTCAGTCGTACATCCTCGGAGACCGTGGTGTCATCGACGATCGAAAATGGCGGCGTCTTCGCCTCGTTGAGCAGCGTTAATCGACGAACCACCACCTCGACTTCCCCGGTTCCGAGCTTGGGATTCACGGTCTCTGCCGACCGCTTTCGAACCTCTCCCTCCACGCCAACAACAAACTCAGATCGAAGAGACTTGGCCTTGGTCATCAGAGCCTCGTCATCCTTGTCGAAAACAACCTGCGTAATGCCGGCACGATCACGCACGTCGACAAACAGTACCCCGCCAAGATCGCGCACGCGATGTACCCAGCCGAGGAGGACCACATCCGCCCCAACGTCCTTAAGACGCAGATCGCCCCCAGAGTGAGTCCGCGTTAGTCCGCCAAGCTGCTCAGCCACGTTGTTTCAATGCCTTAAGAATCACGATCCCTGCTGCCGTCTGTTCGTATGTCTGCTGTGTCTTCGCAGTCAAGTCCTTCACGGTCACCGTGCCTGCCGCTATCTCATCGTCTCCAAGGAGAGCTATAAACGGGACTCCAAGCCCATCAGCGTACTTGATCTGTTTCCCAAGCTTCTCGGCATCCGGATATACAAACACCCGAAGACCGCACGCTCGCATTTGATCGGCGACGCGCAGAGCGTGTACTGCAGTTGAAACATCAAACATCACCACCATAACGTCGGCGGGCGAACTCGTAAGCGCCGGAGGAAACATGCCGCGCTCTGACATAACAACCAAGATGCGCTCAAGACCGAGTGAGAACCCGCAGGCCGGAATATCCTGTCCAGAAAACATACCGATGAGCTGATCGTACCGTCCACCGCCGCCAAGACTGCCGGCCAGATCGGCAACGGCCACCTCCATAATCGCACCCGTATAGTAAGAAAGTCCTCGAGCTAGACTCGGATCCACGCGTATTTTGCTCGCGACGAAAGTACCACCGACGAGCTTGATAATCGCACGCAGACTCGCGATCCCCGCCTGTCCGGACTCGTCACGAATATGGCTCCCGAGCCTGTCCAACTCCTCGTCGCCACTGCGAGCAGCCAGGTCCAATCCGACCGGTACATCGAAATAGGAGAGCAGCGCCGCACTCGCCTCCGACCGAATACCCCTCGCAGCAAGCTCCCTAGCCACACCATCCGCACCGATCTTGTCGAGCTTGTCGATCGCTACCAGCGCCTGGCCATGCAACACCGATTCAACCCCGGCGGCACTGAGCAGCGCCGTCAGCACACGCCGATCGTTGAGCCGAATCGAAAAATCGCTAAACCCCAGCTCGGTGAACACATCCGACACTGCCGTGCACAGCTCAGCCTCGACCATCGGTGAGGTCGACCCCAGCAGGTCCACGTCGCATTGATAGAACTCGCGGAAACGGCCACGTCCTGGCCGATCAGCACGCCAGACGGGCTGAATTTGATAGCGCCTAAAAAGCCTCGGCAGCCTCGATTGGTGCTGCGCCATCACCCGCGCGAGCGGCACCGTTAGGTCATATCGAAGTGCGAGGTCGGCCTCTCCGGTCTTCTCATGCTCACCGCGCTTGAGGATCTTGAAAATGAGCTTGCTGCCTTCGTCCCCATACTTACCAACGAGCGTTGGGAGATTCTCAACCGCCGGCGTCTCGAGCGGCTCAAAACCGTACCGCTGGTAGACGCGCGTAATAACGCCAATGACGTACTCACGGCATCGGACGTCCTGCGGCAGGAAGTCGCGCATGCCACGTGCCGGTTCGGTTCGGGGTGCTGTGCCTCTAGACAGAAGGCTGCTCAGTTCGAAAATCGAGGCCATAGCGCACGTAGTTTTCCGCGTAGACCAGGATGGTTGCGTCTTCCTCTGGCGTCAGTTGGCGGCGCACCTTCCCAGGCAACCCCATCACCATCGACCCGGGTGGCACGATGCAGCCCTCTGGAACAAGTGTGCCTGCGGCAACAATCGACCCAGTCCCAATGTGGGATCCGTTCAGCAATATAGCCCCCATCCCGATGAGACAGCGGTCTTCGATAACACACCCATGAATCACCGCACTGTGCCCCACGGTGACCTCGTCACCGACCGACGTCGGATGCGTATCGCGCATTCCATGCACGAGCGTCAAGTCCTGGATGTTAGTGCGCGAGCCAACGCGCACACTGTTAACATCGCCGCGAATGACGACATTCATCCACACGCTGCTCTCCGGGCCAAGCACCACATCACCGATCACCTGTGCGCTTGCATCCACAAACGCTGAAGTATCGACACGTGGGAATACATTGCGGTACGGCCGAAGCATTCCTCGATTATAGGGGCGGTCACAACTTCGGAAGCGTCAGTCCACGCTGCCCTTGGTATTTTCCCTTCTTGTCAGCATATGAGACCTCGCATAGCTCGTCGCTCTGAAAAAACAACACCTGGGCAATGCCCTCATTCGAATAGACCTTGGCTGGAAGCGGAGTCGTATTAGAGATCTCCAGAGTGACAAATCCCTCCCACTCAGGCTCGAACGGCGTGACGTTCACGATCAAGCCGCACCTTGCGTAAGTGGACTTCCCGACACAGACCGTAAGCACATCGCGGGGAATACGAAAGTACTCGATGGTCTTGGCAAGCGCGAACGAATTTGGCGGAATGATGCAGACGTCCGCCTGCACATCCACAAATGAGCGTGAGTCAAAGTTCTTTGGGTCGACAACCGTGCTGTTGATATTCGTGAACACCTTAAATTCATCAGCAACCCGAATGTCGTAGCCATAGGACGAAAGTCCATAGGAAATTACTCCAGCGCGCACCTGTTGTTCTTCGAACGGCTCGATCATGCCGTGCTGTAGCGCCATTTTCTTAATCCATTTATCAGCTTTAATCGAAGGCATCGGTAAGGCTCTCGGTTCTCGGAATTCAGTCAGCCACTACCGTCTACCAAAGAAAGTAAACAATAGCGTCAGCACAATGCTAGCGATTACCGACGTGGCCAGCGGAAAGTAGAACGAAACACTCCCCCGCCGGATCGTGAAGTCTCCAGGCAATCGACCGATCGGCACTCCAACCTGCACCAGAAATCCTACGACTGCGAGGGCCAGACCGGCCACAATCAGGAAACGCCCCATATTCGTCCAGCCCAGTCTAGAACGAAAGCGAGTCGATTCAGACCCTTAGAGATTTTCGAGGCCGCTGAAGAAAAAGCCCAGCTCAAACGCCGCGGTTTCGGGCGCATCAGATCCGTGCGTGGCGTTTCGCTCGATCGAACTGCCGAATTCCTTGCGGAGCGTACCGGCGTCAGCCTTCCCTGGATCGGTCGCACCCATCAGCGCGCGCCATTTCGCGATGGCACCGGGCGCCTCAAGACTGAGTAAAACGCAAGGGCCAGACGACATGAAATCGGTTAGCCCTGCAAAGAAGGGCCGTTCGCTGTGCACCGCGTAGAAGCCTTCGGCTTCCTTCTTCGTAAGGTGCTGTAGCCGCATCGCGCGCACCGTAAATCCAGCCCCCTCGACCCGCGCCAGAATCTGACCCGCGAGCCCCCGCTCGACGGCATCGGGTTTAATAATCGCAAAGGTTTGTTCCATAAGCTCCATTGATCGGCTGAACGCAGTGTCGCCTATTATCCGATTACCTCGCGCATTTTGATGCCCATATCTGCCGGACTGGTAACCACGTGCACGCCGGCCATGGTGAGCGCCGCCATCTTCTCCGCAGCAGTGCCCTTACCACCCGCGATAATCGCGCCCGCGTGGCCCATCCGGCGCCCAGGTGGCGCAGTCTGGCCGGCAATGAAGCCAACGACCGGTTTTTTAAATTCGCGGGTGATGAAATCCGCCGCCTCTTCCTCCGCGGTCCCACCGATCTCCCCAATCATGATGACTGCCTCGGTCTCATCATCAGCTCCGAATAATCGCAGCGCGTCGATGAAGCTGGTTCCGATTAGAGGATCGCCGCCAATCCCAATACAGGTCGTCTGCCCCATACCCTGCCGCGTCAACTGGTGAATCGCCTCGTAGGTCAACGTGCCACTTTTGGAAACGATCCCGACACGACCTTCCCTGCAGATGTGACCAGGAATGATACCGGCCTTAGCCTTACCAGCCGAGATTACACCTGGGCAATTCGGCCCCACCAGAATTGTGGACTTACCCTTCATGAACGTCATAGCTCGCAACATATCGACAGTCGGAATGCCCTCGGTGATGCAGACGGCAAGCGGGATACCGGCATCGGTCGCTTCCATAATCGCGTCCGCGGCAAACGGCGGCGGCACGAAGATGAGCGTGGCATTCGCACCAGTTTCTCGCATCGCGTCGTCCACGGAATCAAATATCGGCCAGGATTCGTGCGTCGTACCACCCTTACCTGGGGTCACACCACCCACAACCGCCGTGCCATACGCCGCAGCCTGTTTGGCGTGAAAGGTACCCTCACGCCCGGTGAGTCCCTGCACAACCAATCTGGTATTTGTGTTGAGTAAGACAGCCACCTGTAACCTGCCGCCCTACGCCTGTCTCACGAGAGCCACGACACGTTCCGCCGCCTCACCCATCGAGTCGGCCGTAATGAAATTCAATCCGCTTTCCTTCAGCAATCGCTTGCCCTCTTCGACGTTCGTGCCTTCCATCCGAATCACGATCGGCACCGGAACCCCGAGTTCCTGCACCGCCGCAATTACACCTTCAGCCAGCACGTCACACCGCAAAATTCCACCGAAAATATTAATCAGGACCGCTCGGACGTTCTGATCGGACGTCAGAATCTTGAACGCGTTCCGGATTTGCTCCGCGTTAGCCCCGCCGCCTACATCAAGAAAGTTAGCCGGCTCACCACCTGCCAGCTTGATGATGTCCATCGTCGCCATCGCCAGACCAGCGCCGTTAACCATGCACCCGATGTTGCCATCCAAGCGAATGTAGTTCAGCGAAAAGTTAGAAGCCTCCACCTCAAGCGGGTCTTCTTCCGATAAATCTCGAAGGTCCTGTAAATCCGCATGGCGGTACAACGCGCTATCGTCTAAGGTCACTTTTGCATCTAGTGCCAACAAGTCACCATCTCTCGTGAGAATCAAAGGATTGATCTCAATCATCGAGGCATCGGTCTCAATGAATGTTGTGTAGATAGATTTGAGCACCTTGACCAGCTTCTGGGCCGGCCCAGCTGAGAGACCCATCCCGAACGCCAGTTTGCGTGCCTGGAACGGCGCAACGCCAGTCGAAAAATCGATGGTCTCCCTGAGGATCTTTTCCGGCTCAGATGCCGCGACTTCCTCGATATCCATGCCACCGGCAGCACTCGCAATGACCACCGGACAGGCCGTCGCACGATCGATGACGATGCTGAGGTACAGCTCGCGCTCGATTTGCAACCCTTCCTCAATAAGCACGCGACCGACTTTCCGGCCTTCGGGACCGGTCTGGTGCGTCACCAACGTCATCCCAAGTAGTTGCTTAGCGATCTCCTCGGCCTCTTCCGGTGACTCCGCCAGTTTGACACCGCCACCCTTACCACGACCGCCCGCATGAATCTGGGCTTTGACAACGACGACGCTCCCGCCAAGGCGACGAGCGATCTCGCCAGCCTCCCCGGACGAAAACGCAACTTCCCCGCGCGGCACGGGCACACCAAAACCCGCAAGGACTGACTTGCCTTGATGTTCGTGAATCTTCACTGGAAAAAGCTCAAAAGGCGCATCGCCTAGCCTAGACGCCGATCACGTCGACCAGTTCTTTCACAGCCCCCGCGGACTTCTTCAGAGCCGTATCTTCCTCAGATGACAAGGCAATCTCTATAATCTGCTCAACACCCCTAGCACCCAACTTGACGGGCACACCGACAAACAGATCCTGGACACCGTACTCACCCTGCAAAAACACCGAACACGGTAAAATCTTCTTCTTGTCCTTGAGAATGGCATCGACCATCTCCGCAGTCGCCGCACCTGGGGCATACCAAGCGCTAGTCCCGACCAGCTTAGTGATCTCTGCGCCGCCATTGGCGGTACGCGTCGCAATCGCGTCTATCTGATCTTTCGATAGTAATTCAGTGATGGGCACACCCGCCACCGTCGAGTATCGAGGCAGCGGCACCATCGTGTCGCCATGCCCTCCAAGAACGAACGAGTGAACATTCTCAACCGACACGTTCAACTCCATCGCAATAAATGTGCTCATCCGAGCCGAGTCCAACACTCCAGCCATTCCGATAATTCGCTCGCGTGGAAACTTGGTCAAACGATAGAGCGCCTGCGCCATCGCATCGAGCGGATTGGCCACCGGAATCACGATGCTGTCCGGACAATGCTTGACGACAAGTGGCGCGATGCTCTGCATAATTGCGAAATTATCGCGCACGAGATCATCGCGGCTCATACCGGGCTTCCGGGGTTTTCCAGACGTGATAACGACAATGTCGGAACCAGCCGCAGCATCCCAGTCGTTACCACCAATAATTCGGGAGTCAGAACCGAGGATCGGACACGTTTCGTACATGTCCAGCGCAATACCTGCCGCCTTCTGCTCAGCGATATCGATGACGACAACGTCAGCTAGTTCCTTTTCCGCGATAGCACGAGCCACTGTCGCACCAACGTTACCTGCCCCACCTACCACCGTGACTTTGCGTTTCATGGACTTGTCCTCAGCTCGCTCGAATCTTCAGGTCCGTTTTACAGTTTTCAGTCAGTCTTAGGGCGATATCCCGCACGCCTATTCAGAGTTACGCACAGTTTCTGTTGAAAACCCTGTTGAAAAAGATCGGCCGCAGCAACGAATCCGATGCTACTCCGAAGGTTCTAGCGTTTTGCACTATCTTAGTGCGACCTTCATCAGCACCACACGAATGCGAGAACGGCAAACCCAGATTATACTTATTGAAATCGTAGTCCGGTGCCGCATTTTCAACCAAACACGCTGCGGATGCGGATTTCATATTTCTAGGAACGCCATTGAAAATTGTTATTGCTGACGGTCTCGCCGCCTCGGCGCAAGAACTTCTCACGGCCGAAGGCTGGAACATCGATGCCCGCAGCGGTCGGACCCCAGACCAGCTCGCGAGTGATCTTGCTGACGCCGACGGACTCATCATACGCAGCGCCACCAAAGTCACCCCCGCCCTGATTGCGGCTGCACCACGCCTCCGCGTGATCGCCCGCGCCGGCACCGGCGTTGACAACGTCGACATCGACGCGGCCAGCGCCCGCGGCATCGTGGTCATGAACGCCCCTGGCGCCAACAGTATCAGCGTGGCTGAACTCGCCCTGGGCTTAATCCTTTCGCTTGCCCGTCATGTGCCCGCGGCCGACGCGGCTATGAAACAGGGCAAATGGGATAAAAAGCGGTTCCTTGGCGAGGAAGTCCGAAACAAAACCCTCGGCCTCGCCGGACTCGGACGCATTGGCCAGGAGGTAGCTCGGCGAGCCACAGCGTTTGGGATGCACGTCGTCGCCCACGACCCGTTCATTTCCGAACAAGTCGCCACAGACTTAGGTGTCGAACTGATCACGCTGGACGACCTGTTTACGCGCGCCGACTACGTCTCACTGCACATGCCCTCAAACGAGAAAACCCGTCACATGGTGAACGCGGAGCGACTCGCTCGGGCCCGGAAAGGTATCCGGATCATCAATACCGCACGGGGCGATCTAATCGATGAAACGGCCTTGGCCGATGCGATCGATACGGGACACGTGGCTGGCGCCGCGCTCGACGTTTTTCAAAAGGAACCGCCGCCCGATCCCCGTCTGCAGAACCTCCCCCAGGTCGTCGCGACACCCCATATCGCCGCGTCAACCAGGGAGGGACAGGAACTGGTGGGTATCGAAACGGCCGCCGCACTGCGTGACTTCCTTCGCGACGGCATCATTCGCAATGCCGTCAATTTTCCATCGCTCTCCGCCGAGGAATTCGGCCGACTTCGACCCTTCGTGGAACTCGGCGAGCGACTGGGCGCTTTTCTGTCTCAGATGAACGACGACCGGGCTCACACGTTAGGCGTTCGCTACTACGGCGGACTCGCTCAGGGACGGAATGATGTGATCGTAAACGCCGTGCTCGTCGGAATGTTCAAGCCCATCCTCTCGTCCGGTGTCACGCTCGTCAATGCTCGCAACGTCGCTGCCGACCGCGGCATCGAAATAGTCGAATCTCGAAGCTCCAGGACGCGAGACTACACGAACCTCCTATCAGTCAAGCTGCATACAAGCGAGGGCGAGCACTGGGTGGAAGGCGCAGTCTTTGAGCGCAACAGCCCTCGCCTTGTACAGGTAAACGGAATTACCGTGGAGGCTCCACTTGACGGTACGATGATCGTAGTCCGCAATACCGATCAGCCTGGCGTCATTGGTGAGATCGGCACATTACTGGGTCGGCATGGCGTCAATATTGCTAACTTTGCACTGGGCCGAGATGGCGCCAACGCCATTGGCGTCGTCATCGTAGACGAGACGTCGCCGGTTCCTGAATCTGTGCTGGACGATCTCAGCGAAGTGACGGCGATTAGAGACGCGCGAATCGTCAGGGTATGAAGCCAACGCGCAGCGTCGTGCCGTCGGCACGCTCAAGCTCAACGGCTTCACTCTCGATCGTAACGACGCGGTAAACACCGAGGACGTCATCTCCCTCGCGGACCAACAGAACTCCACTGGGTGCACTTAATACCGCCATTCGCTCGATGCGCTGGCCACTCAAATCGTCAACCTGATCCTCGCCGACACCTGCCAGCGATAACAGCGGAGATAGTTGTGATACTGGAACCGACGGGACCACATTCGTATCACCTGGCAAGGCCATACCCACCTGGTCGCCTGCCCGGTCAGCCCCGAATCGAAATGGGTCCCTCCGCGGCTGCGCATAGGCCTTCTCCCGCCGCATACGCGCCTCAAGTCGCGCCGCCTCTCGCTCTATCTCCAATGGTGGCGTACGGGTCACTGGCACCAAGTAGCCGGCTGCGGTTGCAGCCGGGGCCGGTTCGCTGGGCGGCAGGGGTCCAGACACACCCCAACTAGCCATTACGGCGGCTCCAGATACTGCTGCGTAGGTCTTCCAAGTCATTGCTAGCGTTATCCAATATTCTCGGCTTTACCGACATATTCCGACACCCTGCGAGCTCTGGCTCCCAGCAGACTGCCATAAAGACACGCCAAAAGCTAACCCGGAATCGGGCGTCGCGTTCGCGCATGCTATGATTCGCCGTGCGGCCCTCAAAGTCTCCAGGCGCCTTGGAACGAACTGGCCATCCACCGCATATCGTCATCGTTATTCCCGCCCGATATCAGTCGACGCGCTTTCCGGGGAAACCACTCGCAGACATCGCTGGCCGTCCGATGATCGAACACGTGTACACCCGCGCGACAGACGTAGCGGGTGTTTCGGCGGTGATCGTAGCTACCGATGACAACCGAATTGTTGAGGCCGTAACACGGTTCGGTGGAATCGCCCGTATGACACAGTCAACGCACCGCACTGGCCTTGAGCGAGTTGCCGAAGTGGCTGCTGGTCTGAATTGCGACATCGTGGTCAACGTCCAGGGGGACGAACCGTTGCTTGAGCCACGAATGGTGACCGAGGCCGTTGGCGCTCTTCAGGCAGACACAGCGGTTCAAATGTCGACACTTCGCAAGCAGATCAGTGACCCCGCCGACGCCCACAACCCACACGTGGTCAAAGTTACTGTCGATCAACATGGCAACGCGCTGTGTTTTTCTCGTGCGGCGGTGCCAAGCACACACGACGCCACGCTGGCCACCTTCAGGCATATTGGACTCTACGCCTATCGCCGGAAATTTGCGTGTGAATTGGCCGCGCTGCCTCGGACGCCACTTGAAATTACAGAGTCACTCGAACAACTACGAGCCCTCGAACACGGCTTCAGGGTTCGGGTGGTTGAAACCTACTACGACTCCATCGGGGTCGATACCCCTGAGGATCTTGAGCGTGTTCGTCGACGGATGACGATCGAGGCACGCGCATGAGGCAGCACGATGCAGGGAGTTGAAAAACACCCAGTGAAATATATTTTCGTCACCGGCGGAGTTGTGTCGTCATTGGGCAAAGGGCTGGCCGCGGCGTCAATCGGGCGCTTACTCGAGGATCATGGGTACTCAGTTGCACTCCAGAAGTTCGACCCCTATATCAACGTCGATCCTGGCACGATGAGCCCGTTTCAACACGGCGAGGTGTACGTCACTGACGACGGCGCCGAGACCGATCTGGACATGGGCCACTACGAGCGCTTCACAAGCATGGTGGGCACGCGCAACAGCAACTGGACCACCGGCAAGATTTATCTCTCGGTCATTCAAAAGGAACGTCGAGGCGACTACCTCGGTGGCACGGTACAAGTCATCCCGCACATCACGAACGAAATCAAGGACGCTATTCGCACGGCTGGTACCGATGTAGATGTCGTACTTGTGGAAATCGGCGGAACGGTCGGCGACATCGAGAGCATGCCGTTTCTCGAAGCGATTCGTCAGTTTCGCCTTGATGTTGGCCGCGAAAACGCCATCTACGTGCACCTCACGCTGGTACCGTACATCGGAGCAGCCGGCGAACTGAAGACCAAACCGACGCAGCACAGCGTGCGTGACCTCCGATCGATCGGTATCCAGCCAGACATCCTGCTCTGCCGCACCGACCGGTTCCTGGATTCGGACATTAAGCGCAAGATCTCGCTTTTCTGCGACGTCGACCAGGAAGCCGTGATCACCGCAAAGGATGTTGACACCATTTACGATGTTCCGCTGGTGCTCGCAGCCGAAGGACTGGACCGGATTGTGCTCCGCTTGCTGAGCCTGCCTCCAACCGAACCTCAGAACAAGGCATGGCAGGACCTCGTGTACGGAATCAAGAACCCGTCCGACGAACTCACGATCCACATCGTGGGCAAGTACACGGGATACGAGGACTCATATAAGAGCCTGAACGAGGCCACCATGCACGGCGGATTTCCAACTGGAGTGAAAGTTCATCTCAATTGGATCGAGGCCGAGGCACTTGAGAAAGACGAGACCGGTGCGCTCCTGAAGGACGCGCACGGAATTCTTGTGCCGGGAGGCTTCGGGCTGCGTGGCACGCGAGGAATGATGAAGGCTGCCGAATATGCGCGCGTCCATGGGGTTCCGTATTTCGGCATCTGCTACGGTTTCCAGTGGGCGACCGTCGAGTTCGCGCGTCATGTGTGCGATCTCGAGGGCGCCGACTCTACCGAGGTCGACGAGGACGCTCCGCACCGGGTAATCTACAAGCTGCGTGACCTGCTCGGAGTCGATGACCTTGGAGGCACGATGCGACTCGGACGGTACGAATGCGCTCTGACATCAGGCTCAGTAGCCGAACAGATCTATGGCACGTCACTCGTCTACGAGCGCCATCGCCATCGCTTTGAGTTCAACCCCCATTACGAAGCCGCCCTGCGAAAGAAGGGCATGCAAATTTCCGGGCGATCGCTGGACGGCAAATTCGTCGAGATCGCCGAAATTCCCTCACATCCCTGGTTTGTCGCTGTACAGTTCCATCCGGAATTCCAATCGAAACCACTCAAGCCTCACCCGCTGTTTGCGAGCTTCGTAGAAGCAGCCCACCGCCACGCCAACGACACACCTGAGGCCGCACAGGTCGCAGTGAGCAGTCATTCATAGCCCCTGCCCGCTAACCAGTAAGATAGGCCCATGAATCCTGTCCAGATTGGGTCAGTGTCAATCGGCGCCGGACAACCCCTGGTTTTCATCGCGGGTCCCTGCGTGATCGAAAGCGCTGAGCACGCAGTCGACACCGCCATCGTGCTTCGTGACGTGGCGAGCCGCTGCGGTGTGTCTCTGATCTTCAAAGCCTCGTATGACAAAGCGAATAGAACTTCTCGCGCGTCGTACCGCGGCCCCGGTCTCGACGCAGGGTTAAAAATCCTGGCTGAGGTGCGCGATAAGTCCGGGCTGCCGGTTCTCACTGACATCCACGAACCCGCCCACGCGGTACCCGCGGCGGCTGTCGTTGACGTCCTGCAGATTCCAGCATTCCTGTCACGGCAAACCGACCTCCTGATCGCCGCGGCCCGCACGGGGAAGGCCATCAATGTGAAGAAGGGACAATTTTTAGCCCCATCCGATATGCGGCACGTCATCGACAAGGTAACGGCCGAAGGCAATGAGGCGATTCTGATCACAGAGCGCGGCGCTAGCTTCGGCTATCACGATCTGGTCGTAGACATACGCTCGGTGCCGATACTGCACCAACTTGGCTACCCCGTCGTGTTCGACGCGACGCACAGTTTGCAACTACCCGGCGGCGGCGACGGCGTCACGGCCGGGTTGGCCCAGTACATCGAACCAATGGCATCGGCTGGCGTGGCAGCCGGAGCCGATGCCGTGTTCATGGAAGTGCACGAAGAACCGTCACGCGCAAAAAGTGACGCCTCGACGGCTCTTCGATTGGCCGAGTTTGAGGCGCTCATGCTGAAACTTAAGCAAATCGATGCCGCGGCCAACAGGGCGCCAGGGAAATAACGCTGACGATGACGGGTGCGTTGACGGCGGCGCGCACCTGGACGACCGGCGGCGAACGAAGATGTTTTAGTGAGGCACATCCGGACTCTTGACTGACATGACCGCTGAGTTTTACCTCCTCGCCGTAATTGGCGCCCTCTTACTTGGACTGGCCGTGGGCAAGGCGTGGGAACGGTACAAGCTCAGAGACGGTCGCTGGATTGACCGACGCCGACTCCGCGAAACCCCGCACTATATGCTCGGCCTCAATTTCTTGGTAGACAGTCAAGTCGATCAGGCTGTTGAGGAACTCACGCACGCCGCAAGCACCGAACCCGAAGCGCTTGAGATTCAGATGATCCTTGGCAACCTATACCGTGAGAAGGGGCAGGTAAGCCGCTCAGTTGCCGTCCACCAGGCTCTCTTGAAGCGACCCGACCTTACCGAGTTGGAGCACGCCTATGTGTTGCTCTGCCTGGGCCTCGATTTTCGGCACGGTGGATTCGTAGATCGAGCGCTTGAAGCCTTCCAGGAGGTGCTGCAACTCGATCCGCTAAACCGCTATGCCCTCATTAATCTGCAGAAGTTGTATGAAGACCAGCATCAGTGGGCCGACGCGCTAGCTGTCCGCGAGCAAATTGCCAACATCGACGCGGGGCGCCGTCCCGACGACCAACAAATTCTCGGCTTCCTCCGTAACGAGATAGGCAACGCACAAAAGCAAACAGGCAACATTGCGGCGGCGGCACACACGTTTGTGGAAGCGATTGACGCCGACGCGCGCACGACTCCTGCATACCTGAATCTCGGTGACGTGCGCGCACAGGAAGGGCGCCTCGCTGACGCCGTCAAAATATGGGAGCAACTAATCGAGGCTGTGCCTGACCATGCACATTTCGCATTTGACCGGGTGGAACGCGCGTACCAAACACTTGGCACGCCACATCGATTTATTGAATTGTGCGAACGGCTGATCGAGAGAGACAGCTTGGGCTGGCGCGCTCGCCTGGCGCTATCGAAACACCTCTCGGCCGCCGGACAGCACCGTGACGCCTTAGAGCGACTCCTGGACGCACTGCCCCACCACCCACACGGTCTCGCCATTCACCAGCAAGTCTGGGAAACGTTAGCTTTACTTGATTTCAACACGGAGCTGATTGGCCGGTACGTCGACCTCACGCGGGAGGCAGTTTTCTATCTCGATCCTCACATCTGCCGGCGGTGCCGTTACCGCAGCACCGAGCTACTCTGGCAGTGCCCACAATGCCGCGAATGGAATACCTTCGTGCACGAGCGGATGGTGCCAGTCAAAGAAGCGGCGGACCCAGAATGAAATCAACGACCACAGGCGAGACCGCCACAACTGAGGCGACGTCGCCAGGAGTAACGTGGGAATCGTGGAATATTTCGCTCAAGACCCGGGAAGCACGGCAGAGGCACAGGGCTTCGGTCCTCTGGCTCACCGGGATGTCAGGTGCAGGCAAAACCACGATCGCTAGAGCCGTAGAACAGCGCCTATTCGAACAGGGCTGCTGTACTATGCTCCTCGACGGCGATCAACTCCGGCACGGCCTATGCGGAGATCTTGGGTTTTCTCCCACTGACAGACAAGAGAACATCCGTCGCGTCGGACACGTCGCACACCTGTTCTTCCAGCAGGGCGCCATCGTCCTGTGCGCATTTGTCTCCCCCTATGCGGCGGCCCGTGCCAACGTGCGAGCGTTGATGCCAGCTGGTCGTTTCATCGAGGTGTTCGTACAAACGGACGTGCAAACCTGCAGGAATCGCGATCCGAAAGGGCTGTACGCACGGGCTTCCGCCGGAAGCCTCGATCAACTTACTGGCGTCTCAGCCCCTTATGAGGCACCTGTTGCTCCGGAGTTGACAATCGACACGCGCGTCGTCTCAGCCGACACCGCGACTGAGATGGTCATGGAATACTTAAGCCGACAACGTCTAATCAAGGCCTGATCGGACAATCGAGTCCATCTCGCCGTCGCGTAGCCTGTCGCCGAATCTCAGGATTACGTCCCTGGATCCTGGAGCAGGTTGTGCAGGTACTGCCCATACCCGTTCTGCTTATAGGGCTTGGCGAGCGCTAACAACGCATCGGCATCAATCCACTTCTTCCGGAACGCAATCTCCTCGGGACACGCTATCTTGAGCCCTTGTCGGCGCTCCACGGTCTGTACGAACTGACTAGCCTCGATCAGGCTCTCGTGGGTGCCCGTGTCGAGCCAAGCAAAGCCCCTTCCCATGACCTCAGCCAAGAGCGACCGCTCGTTCAGGTAAACCTGATTAAGGTCGGTAATCTCCAGCTCACCACGCGGAGAACGCTCAAGGGTCTTCACGTAGTCCACGACGTGTTGATCGTAGAAGTACAGCCCGGTTACCGCGTAGTTCGATCTGGGTCTCTGGGGTTTCTCTTCAAGGCTGACGACCTGGCCATCCTGATCAAACTCGGCAACGCCGTACCGCTCTGGATCGTGAACGTGATACGCGAAAATCGTGGCCCCCACAGTTCTCGCTGTCGCCGACGCCAATCGCGTAGGCAAATCATGCCCGTAAAAAATATTGTCACCCAAGATTAGTGCTGATGGCGCAGAGCCGACAAACGAGTCACCAACGACGAACGCTTCCGCGAGTCCTCCAGGCGAAGGCTGTACCCCGTAGCTCAGATTGAGTCCCCACCGAGATCCGTCCTTCAGCAGCTCTTCAAATATCGGGAGATCGCGTGGAGTGGAAATAATCAGGATCTCGCGAATGTCGGCCAACATAAGGGTCGACAGCGGGTAGTAGATCATCGGTTTGTCGAAGACCGGCAACAACTGCTTCGATACAGCGAGCGTCGCCGGATGAAGTCGTGTGCCGACACCGCCGGCGAGGATGATGCCCTTGCGCGTCATGTTACCGCCCCCGAAACTATTTCGTCCGCCACTCCCGCCATTCCCACCTTCCACGGTCGTAGCGCGATTCCCAATTAGGACTCAATCTTAGACGGGTTGAGCCGTGAATCGCGAGGCCGTCATCCTAGCAACGGATAGACTTAATATAGGAATAAAAAGCATGCGTTTCGACTAAACTGTCACGTCCATTTCAACGACAGTACATCGAAAGAATAACCGAACCCACCAAAGTTCTTTACATAGACTTCGCTGAACGTCTTGCCTATTTCGTAGTTATCAATGCGGCTTTACGCTGGCGTCTTGCCCGTGTTCAGCAGAGCCGAACGATTGAAATTCAGACAAAGTCTGCGCGCCAACGCGCGACAAACCACTATCAAAACATTGGGGCACCTAATAGCCCAGCCAATTATTGAAGGACCCTACGAGTCGAGCCGTTCGAACACTTTCACCACTTGTCGATCGGTCTCCTCGTATGTGCTGTCAGTTAAAATAACGTAGTTGGCTCGGCGCACCTTCTGATCTATTGGCATCTGCGCGCCAATGCGCTGAAGTGCTTCGGTATCTGACATGCTGTCACGCTCTATCAGACGACGACGCTGCGTGTCTGGGTCGCACGCAACAACAATGACCGTATCAAAATCACGATCGCGGCCTACTTCGTACAAAAGCGGAATATCGGCAATTCCGCAACGAATTTTCTCTCGATCCAATCCTGAGAACCACTGGTCAGTGGCGCGTCGCACCTCCGGGTGCACAATCGCCTCCAGTGCCAGTCTCGCCTCGGGATCAGCAAACACGATTCGTGCAAGTTGTTGACGATCCAGTGTGCCATCAGCCTGCAGCACCTTACGACCAAAGTGGGACACCACCGCGACCAGACCGGCTGTGCCTGGAGCGACCGCATCCCGCGCAAGTACATCAGCATCTGTCGTGGGAATGCCTAGCGCCCCGAATCGGGCGCGAACGTAACTCTTGCCAGAGGCTATTCCACCTGTAAGAGCGACATGCCGAACACCGCTGTGCTCTACGTCTAGCATTCCAGTATCTGGTTCAATCGAAACCTAGCAGCCTCCGGTCAGTCCCACGCGCGCCTGGGCAGCTCGCAACGTGTTCATCATGAGCATCGTAATCGTTAACGGACCAACGCCACCAGGAACCGGAGTCATTGCACCTGCCACCTCAGCAACTTCTGGATGCACATCGCCAACAAGCATGGTGCCACGCTCACTGAATCGCGCCAACCGCGCATGATCCACTGGAAACAATGATGCCGCAACAGCTGCGTCCTTGACAGTATTCATACCTACATCAACGATGGTGGCACCAGGTTTCACAAAGTCTTTTGTTATAATCCCTGCCCTGCCAACTGCGACAACGAGGATGTCTGACTCCCGGCATACCGCTGCTAAGTCTGGTGTTTTCGAGTGACAAATCGTCACAGTTGCATCGCGCTGGAGCAGGAGGAGCGCCATGGGTTTGCCGACAATCTCACTGCGCCCGATGACACACGCACGGCGCCCAGCTATAGGAACGTCCTCGTGAATTAGCAGCTCGATGATCCCCTGTGGGGTACATGGCACAACCGTAGGACGGCCTTGAGCAAGTCTACCAACGTTCCCAGGAGTGAACCCGTCAACGTCCTTCTCTGGTGCGATGGCATCGAACACCCGTGAAGCAGCATCGCCACGGAAAGCGCTCGGCAGTGGCGCCTGCACCAAGATGCCATCATGCGCCCCGCTCGCGTTGAGTCGCTCCACGAGCCCCAGTACATCCATAAGCGCCGCATCCTGGCCTAGGCGCTCAAGATCGGTGCGAAAACCGACCTCGCGGCCAGTCTTCAGCTTGTTGCGAACGTAAACCTCGGAGGCCGGATCCTGGCCGACCAACACAATCGCGAGCCCCGGTGGCCGTCCGTATCGACTAGTGAAGTCGACCACCTCTGGAACGATTTTGTCTCGCAGCTGACCAGCCAATGCCCGGCCATCAAGGACACGTGCCGCCATCAGGTCATCCTCCCCCTACTCACCATATGTACCGAGCGTACATCACTCGCACGAAACCGGGACACCCTGACGTTTGACTTTTTACGCCAGTTCCCGGATTCTCCAACTGCGCGTCGTCACTGCATTTAAGAAGCATCGGAGGGTTAGAGGCAAATGTTTTTCCGCGTCAGTACTACTACCCGCGCGGCGCTCTTGCTATGCGCTTTGACAACCACGGCAGTTGTCACGTTCGCATCGGGCGATGCCACTGCCCCACGCACGCCATCCGTCGATGGTGCTGCCCCCTCCTTGGCACCGGCGCTTGACCCGTCGTCGATCTCGCTGTCGTTCGCTTCTTCGGTCACGCCCTCGGTCACAGCTCCCACGCTGCTCCGCGGGTCGGTACCAGCCTACCTTGCCCTCCAACAATCAGCATCGCCCGAGCCAGTCGGATTCATGGCTGGGGCCGACCGACTGATGGGAGTTGTCAACGCCTGGATTGCCGCGGCATTCTTTTTTGATCTGATCTTTTGGAGCGACGCACAGCAGCTACCATTCATCGTGCTCTGGCTAGTCATTGGAGCGCTTTTTCTGACGCTACGTATGGGATTTATCAACATCCGTGCGTTCCGACATGCCATCCATGTAACGACTGGGCGTTACACCAACCCTCGTGAGCCTGGCGACGTGTCGCACTTCGAGGCGTTGAGTACTGCGCTATCAGCAACTGTCGGCCTGGGCAACATCGCAGGCGTAGCTATCGCCATCACCATCGGTGGACCAGGGGCCACTTTCTGGATGATCGTCGCTGGTCTCATTGGCATGACAACTAAGTTCACCGAATGTACTCTCGGTCAGATGTACCGCGAAGTCCGCCAAGACGGTCATGTGCTGGGCGGGCCAGTGCAATATCTGTCCAAGGGATTCGCTGAGCGAGGGATGCCTGGCACTGGCCGATTCCTCGCCGTATTTTTCGCGCTTCTGTGCATCGGTGGAGCCCTTGGCGGCGGCAATGCCTTCCAAGTCAACCAATCGATGAACGCTATTCAGGAGACTGTTCCCTGGCTCGCTTCGGCACCCTGGGCGTACGGCCTTGGCATGACCGCTCTGGTCGGTATTGTAATTGTCGGGGGCATTCGACGGATCGCCGGCGTGGCGGACAAAATCGTGCCACTGATGGCGTTTGTGTACGTGTCTGCTGCGCTGGCTGTCATCCTATCGAGCCTCGATCAGGTCCCTGGTGCGTTAACTGCGATTTTCACCCAGGCCTTCGCTCCTGATGCGGCCTACGGGGGGTTCGTGGGCACCTTGGTGACCGGGTTTCAGCGGGCCGCGTTCTCCAATGAGGCGGGCGCCGGCTCGGCTTCCATCGCTCACGCGGCGGCAAAAACAAAATACCCTGTGCGCGAGGGTATCGTCGCACTACTCGAACCGTTTATCGACACCGTCGTCATCTGCACTATGACGGCGCTCGTCATCAACATCTCGGGCGCGTACAACAATCCCGCGTACGCAGATCTGATCACCGGTGCCAGAGGCGCGGCGCTTACATCTCGCGCATTCGGCGAGCACATCATCTGGTTCCCGTACGTGCTCTCTGCTTCCGTTGTTCTGTTCGCTTTCTCGACCATGATTTCTTGGTCGTACTACGGCGAGCGGTGCTCTGTCTGGCTGTTTGGCGATGCCTCATCGGGGTACTTTAAGGCGCTCTTTCTGCTATTCGTCTTTCTGGGTTCGATCATCACCTCCACCAACATCCTCAATTTCGGCGACCTAATGATCCTGGGCATGGCGTTGCCGAATCTGGTAGGTGTCTATCTACTCCACAACAAAGTGCGCAAAGCACTTGGGGCCTACTGGGACAAGTACAAGGCAGGAGATCTTCCTGTGTTTCGGTAGAGCAAGCGCTACGCAAGCGCGTCAAGAAACGCTCGCACGCGCCGTTGAGGATCGTTGGTCGACAGCAGGTCTGCGATCACCGCAACCGAGGAGGCCCCCGCCTCGATAATAGCGGGAGCCGTATCGAGCGTGATTCCTCCGATGCCCACAACAGGTACACCCCGGGACAGGCGGACTGCCTCCGAGATGCGTCCCACTCCGACAGGCTCGTATCCAGTGGCCTTTGTCGTGGTGCCGAATACGGGACCAATCGCAATATACGTAACCGGCTCGCCAGCAGCCGCCTGGATTTGCGCCGTGGTGTGCGTCGAATAGCCGATCGCAGCGTCGGCACCCAGCAGCCGGCGCGCAGCCCTTGGCGCTAGGTCCTCCTGTCCAACGTGCACACCGGTGGCACCAGACATCCGGGCCAGATCCACGCGATCGTTCACGATGACGCTAGAGCCATAGGGCTCAGCGGCAGCGACCAGCCAATCGCAAAGGGTCAGCAACGACGCCGAAGGTAGGAACTTCCCACGAAGTTGGATCAGTTGCACCCCGCCATCGAGGAACGCCTTCGCCAGATCGGCAGTGTCCCAGTTCGCCGCTATTGCGGCATCCACGTCAAGAATGGCGTGCAGGGAAGGAGTTCCACGTCGACCGACGGGCACTCCACGATTATTTTGACCGGTGGGTCTATCGCCTATGGAGTCCATGGGGAACCGCAGTCAACACCTCGCACCCTTTTTCGGTAACGACCACATCGTCCTCGATGCGCACACCACCGAAACCCGGAAGATAGGCGCCAGGCTCGATCGTAAAAATCATTCCCGGCTCTAATAACACGGAGGCAATATCTGCACGAGCGCGTGTAATTCGTGGCAGTTCGTGGACGTCGAGCCCGAGACCGTGGCCAGTGCCGTGACCGAACGCTTTACCTAATCCGCGTTCATCAAGGAGACCGCGTACAACGGTATCAACCGTGGTCGACTCAACTCCCGGACGAACAGCGGCAATAGCAGCCTGATGGGCGTCGTATACGGCATCGTAGAGCCGTCTGGCTTCTGGGGACGGCGGGCCAATCGACACCATACGCGTCAGATCGCAACAGTACCCGTCTAGCACGCCACCAAAATCCAGCACGACGAGATCCCCCTCGGCCATTACGCGGTCCCCAGGGCGATGGTGTGGCAAGGCCGAATGCGGACCTGACGCAACGATCGTATCGAACGCCGACCGCTCGTAACCTGCGTTTCGAATCTCGGCGTCGATCATTCTCGCAATCGCTCGCTCAGTCTCGCCGACCCGTACGGCGTCAAACACTGCTGCTGCTACCGGTGTGAGTCGGGTCGCAGCCTCGCGCAACGTCGAGATCTCGAAAGAATCTTTGATCGCCCGTGCCTCCTCCGCCAGACCTTCAGTCGACACGAGCGTGATAGTGAATCCTCGCTCCCCAGCCATTCGCAGCCACCGTTCGTGCGCCGCGACTGGCACGTGGCCGGCCTCGAAACCCACGACCGACGCTCCTAGATCGATCAGGCAATCCAGCAAGGCCTCATCGTAGCTCGTTGAAACATCGCGTATAGCAAGGTTCGGGCACGCGGCCGGTGACTGCTGTAGTAACTGCACTGCTTCTCGGTACCTAAAATCCACCAGCAGGTGGAGGCTGTCACGCGTGATGATGAGTACACCAGACGAACCAGTATGATTGCTAAGGTAACGAGTATTCGACGGACAGGACACAACGAACGCGTCGAGGCTCAACGTACTGAAACGCCGACGAAGACACGCATGCCGATCAGCCAAAAAACTGGACGCAGGCAGGCGCGCATGAGTCGGGAGGACACTCTCGGCCACCACGCCGAGAGTTTATCGCAGCTAGAGAACCGTGGCACTCACCGTAGCGCTACCGATCCGGCCTATTTCTGTCGGGCACCGTCAACCAGACGACAATAGATACGCGTTAGATACAACACCGACAGACCAGGCGAATATATGCTGGGACAGGACAGCCGCTGCACAAGGTCGCGTGGAACTGCAGGCGGACTCGAGAAGCGATTTTTGGAGCCGGCGCGGCCGCCTAAAAACCAATCCCGGCTTGACATCAGCAGCTTGACAGTGGAAACCACCCTCTGTACCATTAAGGTTTGCGGCAATAGGCCTTATACATACAGATCGGGATGTCACCTGATCGGGGCCCGTCCGCGAGGGATTCCCTTAACCTTATGCGCACGTTTGTGGTGAGCGCCAAGAGCGCGGATAGCCAGTGGCATGTCATCGATGCCGATGACCAGGTCTTGGGCCGAATCGCGACCCGCGCGGCAAAGTTACTGCAAGGCAAACACAAGGCCGTCTACACCCCGTACATCGACACGGGCGATCACGTCGTCGTGGTCAATGCGGAAAAAGTTAAGCTCACAGGACAAAAGGAAGACAAAAAGTTGTATCGGCGGCATAGCGGCTTCGAAGGCGGCCTCCGAGAAGAGCGAGCGACGGTTGTGCGGCAGCGGCAACCAACCCGCATGGTCGAGCAAGCGATTCGCGGAATGCTGCCAAAGACGAAAATGGGAAATGCCATGTATCGAAAGTTAAAGGTGTACGCAGGACCCACTCATCCGCACGTCGCTCAGCAACCCACGAAGATCGAGGCCACGTAATTTGGACAGCATCGAACACTACGCGACAGGACGCCGCAAAACATCTACCGCTCGTGTCTTCCTTCGACCTGGCACCGGCACCATCACCGTTAACAAGAGAGAATTCGAACAGTTCTTCCCCACCGGCGCCATGCGTATGCTGGTACGGCGTCCTCTAACGCTGACGGAAACAGGCGAACAATTTGACATCCTCGCAACGGTGTCCGGTGGCGGTGTAAACGGCCAAGCAGGCGCTATGCGCTTAGGTATCGCCCGAGCCCTCGCGTTATCGGATGCGGAACTCCGTCAACAGTTGAAGAAGGACGGGCTACTGACATCTGATTCACGTGTTAAAGAGCGCAAGAAATATGGTCTTGCTGGCGCTCGCAAACGGTTCCAGTTCAGTAAACGGTAGAGAAAAAGGGAGGACGCTTGCCCGGGATTGCGATCAAGGATCTGCTGGAAGCCGGAGTACACTTCGGCCATCAGACGAAGCGATGGAACCCGAAGATGAGGGAATTTATCTTCGGAGAACGGAACGGCATCTACATCATCGATCTGAACAAGACGGTGAAAAAGTTTCGCGACGCTGAAGAATTCCTGACGAATCTGGCAGCGGATGGCAAAACGGTCCTTTTCGTAGGCACGAAACGGCAAGCACAGGACGTGGTCTCCGAAGAAGCCCAGCGCTGCGGAATGTTTTATATTAACCAGCGCTGGCTTGGTGGCCTACTGACGAACTTCACCACAATTCAGCGTAGCCTAATCCGCCTTCGCGACCTTGAAGCAATGGTAACCGACGGTCGTTACGATACCCTGTCGAAAAAAGAAATTGCTCGGAGCGAGAAAGAAAAACGGAAACTGATCAAAAACCTCGAGGGCATCCGGCACATGTCGAGATTACCTGATGCCATTTTTGTCATCGATACCCGCAAGGAAAAGATCGCCGTTGACGAGGCACGTAAACTGAAGATTCCGGTAGTCGGGATCGTTGATACCAACTGTGATCCTGACGAGATCGATTATGTAATTCCTGGCAACGATGATGCCTTGCGCGCGATCAGACTGTTCGTATCAAAGATCGCTGACGCCGTAATGAGTGGACGAGACCTTCGGGAATCTAAAATCGCGGAAGACGCCAGCGCACAAGCTAAAGAGGCCGCAGCGACTGCTCGACTTACGAATGCGGCGCGGCCGCAGCAAAGTGCCGAAGTGACCCCCGCCGGAGTCTAGCTAATCGGGACATCGCAGTGACCGCGCCGGCTCTCAGCCGGCGCGTTGTCTGTACATCACATTTGGCCTTTCGTCGTTGGCCATAGGTCTAGAGCAGGGCCTGGAGACGAGCGGCCTCTCACTAGAGCCCCGGGAGGGGGCGGAAACAGAGATTCCAGATGGCAACAATCAACGCAGCTCAAGTGAAACAGCTCCGGGACAAGACGGGCGCAGGCATGATGGAATGCAAGGTGGCGCTCACGGAAGCGAATGGCAACATAGAAGAGGCGGTCACACTTCTTCGAAAACGTGGAATGGCGCTGGCGGCCAAACGAGCCGGTCGCGCCACAGCCCAGGGACTCATTAGCAGTTATATTCATCTGGGCGGCCGAATAGGCGTCCTCCTGGAAGTCAACTGTGAGTCCGACTTCGTGGCACGCACCGAGGCCTTTCAGGGCCTCATTAAAGAGCTGGGCATGCACATCGCCGCCGCGGAACCAAAATGGGTCCGCCGAGAAGACGTGCCGCCAGAGGCGGTCGAGAAAGAACAGAGCATTTACAGAGCGCAGATGGAAAACTCTGGAAAACCGGAAAACGTAATCGATAAGATCGTTGACGGTAAGCTGGACAGCTTCTACTCGCAGGTCGTGCTCCTTGACCAGCCCTCCATTCGCGATCCCAACGTCACCGTCGGACAGCTCGTCGCAGAAACATCTGCCAAAACTGGCGAGAACATAACCGTCGGGCGATTTACTCGCTATCTCGTGGGAGCCGGAAACGAATAGGGCACCCGAACCGATATAATCGCCGTCGATGACTGCTCCCTCGTCACCAAAGCCCAATTACAGACGCGTCCTGCTGAAGCTGTCCGGCGAAGCGTTAATGGGCGCCCAGCAGTTTGGCGTCGACCCTGCCATCGTCACTCGAATCGCGCGCGATGTCGGCGAGATTCAGGAGCTCGGTGTGCAGACGGCCATCGTCATCGGTGGCGGTAATATTTTTCGCGGCCTTGCCGCCAGCGTACGTGGCATGGACCGCGCCACTGCCGACTACATGGGCATGCTGGCAACGGTCATCAACGGACTGGCGCTGCAGGACGCGCTTGAGCAGCAAAACATCATGACTCGCGTCGTGACTGCCATCGAGATGCGCGCAGTCGCCGAGCCGTTCATCCGCCGTCGCGCTATCCGCCACCTCGAAAAAGGCCGTGTCGTGATTTTCGCCGCCGGAACCGGCAATCCCTACTTCACCACTGACACCGCCGCGGCACTCCGCGCTATGGAGATCAAGGCCGAAGTCATTCTTAAGGGCACAAAAGTTAACGGAGTATATTCCGCCGATCCGGCACTGGACTCAGCGGCGACGAAATATGAGTCAATTTCTTATCTCCAAGTCTTAGAGAAGCAGCTCAAAGTCATGGACTCGACAGCAATTTCGCTGTGCATGGACAATGAGCTACCAATTATCGTCTTTAACCTGCTTGAGCCAGGCAACATCCGACGCGTCGTGGTCGGCGAGTCGGTCGGAACTACAGTTGGAGGCTAGATTCAACGATGGACTTCAGTGATTTGAACGCGATGTTCGCAGAAGTAAAAAGTCGTATGGACGGCGCGATCGATCGCACACGGCGGGATATGGCCGGCGTCCGAACTGGCCGTGCGACGGTCAACATTCTAGATGGAATCAACGTTGAAGCGTATGGAGCACGAGTACCGATCAACCAAGTCGCAACACTGTCGGTTCCCGAACCAGCCATGATCATCGCGCAACCGTTCGATCCATCGATGCTAAAGAACATCGAAAAAGCAATCGGTTCGGCAGACCTCGGCCTGAACCCAGCCAACGACGGAAAGGTCGTACGGATTCCCATTCCCTCGCTCACCGATGAACGTCGCAAAGAGCTGTCACGCCACGTCCACAAGCTGGCCGAAGAAGGCCGTAATGGAGTGCGACAGGTCAGACGCGATGCCAACGACCGCCTCAAGAAGTTACTCAAGGGTCACGAGATCTCTGAAGACGACGAGCACAAGGGTCTTGAGCAGGTACAGAAGATCACCGACGGTCACGTCAAGCTGATCGACGCCCTACAAAAAAAGAAAGACCAGGAACTACTGGAGCGTTAGGTTCAGTCCACGAAAGAGACGTCTAACGCACCAATTTTTTTAACAGTGGACTTAGTTAAGGAGAATTGCGGTTCCATGCGCCTAAACACCTGCGTGTTACACTGGAATTCCTTCCAGATTCATATACGCACGGGCGGCTAGCTCAGTTGGGAGAGCGCTGCGTTCGCAATGCAGAGGTCAGGGGTTCGAACCCCCTGCCGTCCACCAACTTTAACCATCTTCCCGATAGCATCTGCTCGCTTGTCGGTGGAGAGCTAACTACTCTGGACTGGGCTTTGGATAAAGTCCCATCCCGTGGTACGTGTTGGAATAGAGCGTCTCGTAACGCACATAGTTTCCTTCCTTGTCGATCCACCTCAACGACTGCTGAAACAAGGCCGGCTGCGGGTATCCGCGAGGTACCGTACCCTCCATGATGTAAAGCTTGTGCTCGTGCATCGCGACGTAGGCGAGTGTACGGGATCCATCGGCATTAGTCAGGTTTAAGGAATGTCCTTCAACCAAGTCCTGCCACTCCCAGGCTAACTGAGTCACCGCTTCGGCCTGCCGAACCAACCTAGATGTCGCCCACATCATTGCGCCTCGCTCGTCGTGCTTCCAGTACCCGTTGCCAATATTTTCGCCGCCGTTCTTTCGGCACTGCGCGTTCCCGGACCCACACGTGTCTGCACGCGCGATGCCCAGCGCCTCAAGACCGCTATAGTCGACAACGGTCATGGAGTAGCGCCCTGGGCCCCTCTCGGCACTGTACACACGCGCCGGCAGGACGTAATCCAGTACCGTCGTCCACGTCGTCTCGGTCACTGTGGGCTCGCCTGGAAAATTAACCGCAAAGGTGTCCTCTACATTGACGTAGGCCTCCCACTCCTGGGCGACAGCGGATCCCAACACCGACACTGACAACACGAAAACGATTAATGTCACACGCATGACGTCCTTCCTCTCCTGTGACGTATGGCAAAGTTTTCCACGCCTATTGTTTGCCGATGTAGGGAAAAAAATGGAACCGGGTGATTATAAGTCGCCCACGGACCTTTTCCGCGCACTCACGCCCTGCAAATATGATCCATAAGACAGTATTGCCCCCTATGATTATTGGCCTTTGCGCCGTTGCCTTCTGTCTTTAGATGCGATCCGGTGTTAGGACGGTCAGACATGGATGGATCGAAGCCCGGCAGGTGCTAAACACCAACGATAGCTCCGCCGTACGCGCATGTGTGGCACGTGAGCCTTTCTACTGTGAGGTGGGCCTGGAAGCCACATTCTGAGGCAAACTCGCCACGGTCTCACCTGAGACTGATGGTGATTGCCCAGGTCTTGGCCTAATATCATCGGTGTGAGTTGGCCCGAAGCTTGAAAGGCACAAATTACAGTTCTAGGTAGTGATGTCTCGAATTTTCAAATCCATCCCTGGCGTTGCCGTCATCACGTCGACAATAGTCACCCTGTGTCTACTCCCTGCTATTCCGCGGGCCCAAATCCAAGCAGGGAACCAGACTCAGGCCCAGGCTCCAGATCAGAACTCGGGAACGCCAGAGAGCTTGGCCCGCGCTCTTCAGGAGCGCTATCAAAGTATTCGCGATTTCTCGGCCAGTTTCGTGCACACGTACCGAGGCGGCGTACTTCGTACTCAGACGACCGAGCGCGGAACTGTCACCGTCAAGAAACCTGGCCAGATGAGATGGATCTACACCGCCCCGGAGCGAAAGGAGTTTGTATCGGATGGCGTCAGGATGTACGCCTACATACCGGAGGATCGGCAAGTAATGATCACCACCCTGCCGCAAGACGACCAGGCGACGACACCAGCGGCGTTCCTTGCCGGACATGGTGATATCGTTAGGGATTTTTCAGCCGCCTTCGACTACACATCACCGGATCTAACTGCGCTGAGGTTGACGCCCTACCGTTCGGAACCGGAGTTCGAATACCTGATTGTGGCAGTGGACCCGGTCTCCCTGCAAATCCTAGCGCTGACCACGCGCGACCGGCAGGGCGGTGATTCAACGATTTCCTTCACCGAATTGAAGGAAAACCAGGAAGTAGCCGATAAGGAATTTGTGTTTAGTGTCCCACGCGGCGTCGACATCATTACCGATGGCATCGCCAATTAGTCGGTTCCCGCTGCTCGTCCTCCTAACGTGTGCCCTGTCCGGGTGCGCAACGACCGCCGCACTTCGGTCTGGCGAGCGCGCTGAACTCGATCAGGACTACGACCAGGCGATTGTGGAGTATACCCGTGCGCTGCAGGCGAACCCGTCAAACGCGAGCGCCCAGCAAGGACTCGAACGCTCCAGGATGAGAAGCGCGCAGCGTCACTTTACACGCGGGAGGCAGCTCTACGCAGACGGCATGCTCAGCGAAGCCTTGCTTGAGTTACAGCTCTCGGAAGAGCTCAATCCCACCGACTCGGACGTGCTCAAACTCCGAGATAGCATCCAGGCAAGGCTGTTAGATGAGATCGAAGATGCCCGTAATGGAAAGACCGATTTGGAAACCCTGGTCGAGCGCTCCCAGACGCTGCGGCCATCTGGCTTCGACCTGCCAGCCAATATCCAGCTTCCGGCATCTCTGACGTTCCGCCAAGCTAGCAGTCGGGACGTATTCACTGCGCTCGCCAGAATGGCCGACGTCAACGTCGTATTCGATCCGCAATTCACCGCGCAGCCAGTCACAATCGACCTTCAGAATGCGACTCTGGAGAGCGCTCTGGCGTCGCTCTCGACAGCCACACGCAGTTTCTACCAAGTCACCGCGCAGCGAACGATAACCGTAGTTTCAGATACACCAGCCAAACGCACAGAGTACCAAGACGAGGTGGTCCGGACCTTTTACCTGAGCAACGCCGACGTCTCGGAAACACTCGACCTGTTACGAATCGTGCTCGACAACCGACGCCTTGCCCCGATCACAGCGACCAATGCCCTCGCAATAAAGGACACGCCCGAGCGAGTGGCTGCCGCAGCCAGACTGATTGCCGCCATCGACAAGGCACGCCCAGAGGTCGTCATCGACGTTGAGCTGCTCGAGTTCGATCGCACGCAACTACGCCAGTATGGACTAAAGCTGGCGTCCGCCGGATCTGCGGGAATCGACGGCGGCGTGGAGATAAATCGAGAGGGCCTGACACTGAGAGACCTCGACAACTTGACGACCTCCAGTATCTCCTTCACGAATCTACCCGGCTTGTTCTATCGTCTTCTAAAGACCGACAGCAACACACGCACACTGGCCAATACGCAACTGCGTACGTCGGAAGGCATCTCGGCACAGGCGCGATTTGGTGAGCGGGTACCGGTGCCCGTCACAACGTTCACACCCTTTGCCAGTGGCGGTGTCGCACAGCAACCGATCACCTCGTTCAACTACGAAAACATCGGCGTGAACATCGACATCACGCCACGCACACACCATGACGGCCAGGTGTCGCTCGCGCTAAGTATCCTTGTCAGCAGCATTTCCGGCACCGGGTTCGGGGGGCTACCGACGTTCGGGAATCGTGAGATCAATACGGTGATCCGCCTTCAGGACGGAGAAACCAACTTGCTTGCGGGTCTAATTCGGGACGATGAACGTGATGTACTGGAAGGTATTCCGGGACTGAGTGACATTCCACTCGTGGGTAGGTTGTTCGCACACACTCGCCGCCAGACGCAGGAATCAGACATCGTGTTGACGCTGACACCAAGAATCGTCAGGGTACTAGACCTGAGCGAAGAGGACCTCCGGCCATTCCGAGTTGGCCGGGCGGGCAGCGCTGCTAGCAGCATCGTCGATCTTCCGATCCTCGAGGAACTGCCACCAGCCGGCCAGCCTACTCTATCGCCACAGGACAACGAACCTGATTTGACTCTGCCGATTCAACTGCCGCAGCCCAGCAACTGACCGACTACTACAGCGCCGTCCAGATGATTGAAGGAGCGTTACTCCACTCGCTCCACGCAGGCGCCCAATCCTTGCAACCGCTCCACTAGCAAGCTGTATCCTCGCTCCACCGTCTCCAGCGGCTCCACGCGGGTCTCGCCATCGGCCGTCAAGCCAGCCGCAATCAGAGACATTCCAGACCTTAAATCTCGACTATCCAGCACCCGTCCTGCGTGCAGCCGCGTCGGCCCTGTCACGATGATGCGATGAGCGTCGGCAAGAAAAAGATTCGCGCCCATTCCGCTTAGCTGCTCCATAGCGAACAGGCGCAACTCGTACATCCAGTCGTGTACCAGCGTTCGACCTTCCGCCTGCGTCGCTAGCACCGTCACAAGACTTACCAGATCGCTCGGAAAGGATGGCCACAACCCTGTGGCAATTCGACCTATTCCCTGAGGTTCTGAGGGTTTGACCTCAAACACGTTGTCCCGCATTCCGCAACGCACATGCATCCGTTTGAGCACAGCAGCAACGACTTCGATGTCCTCCTCACGCGCGCCCAAGATATCGATCTCACCACCGGTAATGGCGCCGACCACAGCCCAGCTCCCGGCCTCGATATAGTCGCCACAAAGTCGATGAGTGGCACCACCCAACCGGGGCACGCCTTCGACGCGGATTGTCGAGCTCCCAATTCCTGAGACACCTGCACCCATCTTCTTAAGAAATTCGCAAAGCTCCACGACGTGTGGCTCAGTGGCCGCGTGACGGATCTCGGTCAATCCGTTTGCACTAGCCGCCGCCAGAAGCGCAGTTTCCGTGCCTGTCACCGAAGCCTCGAACAGATACATTGAGGCCGCTTTCAACCCGTCCGGAGCTTCCAGTATGTGACCTTCACCCACACCCTGCACCGCACCCATCGCGGCCAGTGCATCCAGATGCGTTGAGATTGACCGGCGCGCCGGAAAATCGCCGCCGGGTGATGCAAGGTGGGCTCGGCCAACCCGAGCCAACAGTGGCCCCAGCAACAACACCGAGCCACGAAGCCTTCCAACGAGCACGCGATCCGGTACGTGGTTGCGAACATGAGCGGCTTTGACACGAAGTGTTGTTGTGCCAATGCCATCGACCTCAGCACCCAGATCTACTAACAACCTCGCCATAACCTCCACGTCACCGATCCGCGGTACATTCGTTAGGACGCACTCGTCCTCTGTCAACAGACACGCCGCTAGCAGGGGCAGTGCGGAATTCTTGTTGCCTTCCACCTCCACCTGTCCCTGCAGCCGGTGCCCGCCCTCTATCAACAGTGTCGACATGTAATCAAAACGCCCTTACGAGCGAACCTCCTTCAGAAACGCCACGTCGGGATCCTCTCCAAACCCGACAAACGAGGGCTCTGCGCTGAGCCAGATGCCGAAACGGTCAATTACGCGTCGCTTGATCGCTCCAGCAAGGGCTACTACCTCTCGTGCCGCGGCGGCTCCTCGATTAACAATGGCCAGCGGATGCTTCGCAGAGAGACCGACGGCTCCGGCCCGGTAACCACGCGAAAACCCAGATTGCTCGATGAGCCAGGCAGCCGGAATCTTTACGTATCCATCAGAGAGCACAAAACCGGGAACCGCGTCGGCTCCCGTCGAATCAAGTCCGGAATGACGCGCCGAATCAACCACCGGATTCATAAAGAATGATCCGACACTTCGCGTGTCCGGATCCGCCGTGTCGATGACCATGCCTTTGCGCCGCCGAATCGCTAACACCGCGTTGCGAACATCCATAAGACCAGGCTCAGAAACCCCATGGTGCGTCAGGTGACCGATCACCTCCGGATAGGACATCGTCGGCGGTTGCGCGCTCAACTCAAAGAGCACCTCGCAAACGATGAACCGACCCTCATCAGTCCCCTTAAACCGGCTTGTCCGGTATCCGAATCCACACTCGCTGCCCTTGAGTGTCACGATCGTCCCTGACTCACAATCGAGCACGGTGACCTCAGCGATGGTTTGCGCGACAGACTGGCCGTAGGCACCGACATTCTGTACGGGAGTGCCACCGGCGTTACCTGGAATTCCCGAAAGGCACTCAAGACCGCCCAAGTCTCGTGACACCGCCGCCAATACGGCATCATCCCACGGCTCGCCGGCACCGAGTCTGAGCAAGCTCGAAGCTCCTCGCTGACTGAAGGCTATGCCTGGAATAACCACCTGCAACACGAGCGCATCCACTCCACTATCGGCGACAACCATATTGGTACCCCCACCGAGCACACACAACGGGACACCGGCATCGCCACACCACTGACGGGCCGCGATCACCTCTTCGATAGTTGTCGCCCGTAGAAACCAGCGCGCCCGTCCACCGATCCCGAGGGACGTCATCGGTGCCATCGGCACACCGGTTTCTGGCTTAAGTGTTCTGTCAGCCAGCGGCACCTAAGGCCTCATCCATATCTCGAAGCGCCGCGATAGCGTCGATCCGACTGCACGTTTCGAACTCGATCCAATCCCCCGGGCCAAGCTGTCCGGCAAGTGGAAGATCCGCTGTGATGACGATAGCAATCTGGGGATAGCCACCACTAGTTTGTCGATCCGCCATCAAGAGAATAGGGTCTCCAGATGGTGGCAACTGGATGGCACCGACAAACGTGGCTTCGGAGATCATGTCCCCACTTGAGACACCGGGTATTTTTGCACCACCAGTAAGCCTGTAACCCATCCTGTTCGATTCTGGCGAGACGGTATAACGCATCCGCTGAA